>Ga0209591_10002463_pt1 | contig 22162 bp, 19 predicted proteins | sample MAT01_FD_187207 | JGI IMG/M metagenome (GOLD analysis project Ga0209591, IMG submission 187207) | Freshwater microbial communities from Lake Fryxell liftoff mats and glacier meltwater in Antarctica - MAT-01 (SPAdes) (version 2) | ecosystem: Environmental > Aquatic > Freshwater > Ice > Liftoff... | reverse complement strand
GATGCAAAAATCGAAGGCGACGGGTGCGGTCATCGTCGACGGGATCTGAAACTGAATCGACATCACCTGTGAGGCGTCGAGCGCGGTTCGCGTCGTTACCCAGCTTCAGCTTCCTTGCATCGCTTGACTGAAAAGAACCATGCCGGTCGACCCGACCACAAAGTGAGAAGCGGTGGAGGTGGCTGGGGTTGGTAAATTCACCCGCATGCCAGGCGCCGTGCCCGTTAGCGTGAACGAGAAACCCAGCACGCCCTTGCTGCTAGCGTTGTACGGCATTTTGACTGCACCCACACCACCGGCATTGTTGAGATCGAGTGCGATGCCAGCACCCCATTTGGTTGAGAACTCAGGCTCAGCTTTTACCAGCGCCGTAGTGCCTTTGGTGCACATCTTGCCGCCCACATTGGCGAATACGCCCTCGGGTGGGGTCTGGTTCAGGGTGCAATCGGCGGGCGAATCCTTGCAGTCGTTGTAGGAATACCAGGGCCCCTGAATGCCGAGCGTGTTCATCCCCGCGTCTACCCAGCCCGTGGCGTTCGGTGTGAGGAGCTGGCCGCCTGCTGGCGTTGTCACCGGTGCCGGAGTGGTCGGGGTGGTTGTGGGTGCCGGGTTGCCTGTGTTGACCGGAGTGGTCGGGGTGGTTGTCACCGAAGGGGCGGGATTGATACTGTTGGTGGTGCCGCCCGTGCCGGGCACTGCGCCTGACGTGCTGGTGGAAGCGGGGGTTGGCCGATTCGGGTTTTGGTAACCATCATCGCTGGCACTGCAGCCGCCGAGGGCCGCTGCGGCAACGCTTGCAAACAGGAAGGGGCGTCCGAGCAGTGTTGAGTTCATGAGCAGATATGTATTCGCTCCAGAAATTCGCACAATATGATCTCTTGGATCACCAGGCGGAGGAGAGGCGTTATGTGCCTGTTGTCCGAGGTTATGCGGCTCAACAGTGCGAGTGCGATCCGAAAGATCGTGCCAGCGAGCTCGCCGGCGCTTAAAACTCAACCTTGGGCGCCACCAGGAAATATGTCCCAGCGCTGCCAGCCGCCAGGGCTCCGGCCCATGCCACGTTGGTCCACAGTCGCAGGCTTCGCGCCTGGCGTTCTTGGCTGCGATCTCGGTTCCCAGAATCGTCCCAGGCCTGATTGGCACTCGTGAACTGTGTCCCCAAGAGCACGGCCGCACCCGCCAAGACCGCGCCGGCGCTGAGTGACACAATGCCCCAGGTGGGGCGAGAGTCCGAGCGGGTGACCGATACTTTCGACTGCTGGCGAGGTGCTTGCATTGGCAGTTGTGAAGCGGTGCGTGCGGGCGAAGCTGGGCGTTTCGGAACAACGGAACTTGACGGCAGGCGCTCCAACTCTATGCGAAGTGTTTCTGATTTTCCGGCGCTCAACTGGAGTTGCCGGGAGTAGAGCTTGCCGTCGGGGCCCTCGATGCGAACGAGCGCGAGCCCCGGTGAGAGGTGGAGGCGGGCAGGGATATCCACGCTTTCGCCTGAACCCACCGAGATTTTACCGCCTGCGGGCTCATCGACGATCAAATAAGCGAGTGCATGTTTCAGCAGTTTCAGGCGTGTTTGCGCAGCCTCAGCTTCAGCTTCATCCAAGCCACCTAGTGCAAGTGCCCGTTCAAAATCATCTGCCGCGCGGCCTGACTCACCCGAAGCTTCCCTTGAGATCCCGGCATTGAAGAACGCTTGGGCCCGAGGTGCTAGCTTGCCGGCTTCCTCGAAGAGCTGGGCGGCTTCACTTGATGCGCCGCGGGCGTGGGCAAGCGTTGCCTGTTGGAAGCGTTCTTTGGCGAGCGTGATTTGTGCTTCCGAGGCAGTGGCAGGCTCTGTGCTGAAGGCTGCACGCGGATGCAGGCACACGAAGAGAACCGCGAGATGCTTAAGAAACCTGTAGTGCCAGCTGTGCATCAATACGGATCTTTCGCAAGCTTCAGGCGATTAGCATTGGGTGTTCGAGGGGGAGGCTTCGCTGGCGGAGGCTGAGCGGATGGTGCCTGAAGCTCATGAGCTGTGGAAGAAGGCGCAGAAACACTGGTTGGAATCAGGGGTTGGGCTTCCTCGTTGTTCGCGCTTGGTGCCGAAACTGCCGGAATTGCGGGGGCGGCTACTTTTGCGGGTGGTTCTTGCTGCCAGTAGCTCCGTGTTGCAATCAACAGCGCGAGTGTCGAAAGTGCGATGGCTGCCAGCAATACCCAGCGTGGGCGTTGATTCGCGACTGCAGGAGCTGCCAACGTGCTCTCGGTGTTGGGTGGCAATTCAGCGGCGAGCGGTAGGGCGCTTTCGAGCACTCCCGTTGGGTTGACTTCAGCCGATCCCGTATCACGCGGACCGCTGCCAGGCGCCTGCGAGGCTGGCGGTGCGCTCAAGCGGCGGGCTTGCCGCACGCTACGGATTTGCGCGGCTTGATCCCGCAACCGTTCTCCAACGAGCGAACTCACAAAGCTTGCGACCTCCTCCCGATCTGCAATGCCGTCGGCGCTTTGCCAATAGGCCTCAAGCTGAAGGCGGAGCGCCTCAGCCGTCGCCGTTCGTTGCTCCGCTTCCATCTCCAGCGCGCCGGCGATTGCCAATACCAGCGGCTCAGGAGCGTTCGGCATGATTTCGCTGAGCTTCGGTGGTGGCTCGGTGACGATGCGCAACAGCGTTGAGACGGCGTCGCCCTTTGGAAAAAGCCTTCGGCCCGCGGAGAGCTCCCAGAGGATCACGCCGGCCGCCCACACGTCGCAGCGGCGATCGAGATTGAGCCCGCGCGCTTGCTCGGGAGACATGTAGCCGATCTTGCCTTTGACGAGACCCGTGCGCGTGCGCACCGCACGATCACTCGCCTTGGCGATGCTGAAATCTGTGAGCCGCGCCACCCCATCGATACCGACCATGATGTTGTGCGGAGAAAAATCGCGGTGCACCAGGCCGAGCGATTCCCCATTCTCGCCGAGCAGCTGGTGAGCTGCTTCTAGGCCCGCCAACGCATCGCACAAGATGCGGGCGAGCAAGCGGTTGCGACGAGCGGCTGCCATTTCGGGCCAAATGTGCAAAAGCCCCGCCAGGCTATCGCCCTCGATGTATTCCATCACCAGGTACAGGCCGAGCTCATCCTCTCCCACCTCGAGCATCGAAACGACGTTCGGATGCCGGATGCGCGCCGCGAGCCGCGCTTCATCTAGCAGGTGCAGCTTAGATTCTTCATCGTTGCGCAAGTGCGCGTGCATGACCTTCACGGCCACATCGCGCTCGAAGCCGCCGACGCCTTGATGGCGCGCCAGGTAGACCGTGGCCATGCCGCCGGTGCCGAGTGGCAGCAGCAACTCGTACCGACCGAGACGTTCGGGAAAGGAAGGTGACCGAGCAGGCTCCAAAGCTCTTATTCCTGAACGGTACGACCAATCTTGGCTTTCAGCACCTGAAAGTAGCGGCGTGCCACTTGGGCACCCTCCGCGGCGCGCGTCACGTTGCCGCGGTGCTTAGCCATCATACGCCGCACATACGCGCGTTCAAATTGCTCGACCACCCGCAGCCGCGCTTCCCCGAGCGGCAATTCTAGGGCCTCATCCAGAACGGCAGCGAGCTTGGCGCCATCCACAGGACCACTCGAAGAAGCTGCTTCAAGCTCCGGATCCGCTCCAGCTAGGGAAGAAAATTCAAGATTCGCGAGCTCCCCAAGCGCCAGGTGGCGGGCCACGGTGTTCCTGAGCTCCCGAATGTTCCCCGGCCAAGGCAGCTCCTCCCAGCGTGCGAGCAAGCTCTGACTGATGAGGCCCGGATCACCACCCAGCTCCTCACAGAAGTGGCGAACCAAGAGCGGGATATCGCCGCGGCGCCGGTTTAACGGCGGGAGCTCGATGCGCGCAACGGCGAGACGATGAAAAAGATCGTCGCGGAAGCGGCCACTCTGCACCTCTTTATCCAGATCGCGGCGGGTTGCGGCGATGATGCGCACATCGGAGCGGATCACGCGTTCGCTGCCGATCGGGCGGAACTCCCCGCGCTCCATGGCCCGCAGCAGCTTGGGTTGCAAGGCTGCATCCAGATCGCCGATCTCATCAATCAAGAGCGTTCCGCCATGCGCCTGCTCAATCACCCCACGGCGCGAGCTGATGGCACCGGTAAAGGCCCCTCGTTCGTGCCCAAAGAGTTCTGTCTCCACGAGATTCGCAGGGACTGCGGTGCAGTCAAAAACGATGAAGGGCCCACCCGCGCGCGGCCCCTCTTCGTGCAGGGCTTCGGCGAGCAGCTCTTTGCCAGTGCCCGTTTCACCTTCAATAATTACGGGCACGGTGCTGGCTGCCAGCTTCTCGCAGAGCAGATAGAGGCGGCGCATTTCAGTGCTCGCGCCGAGCACGCGCCCGAAGCCGAGCGCTGTAGAAAGACGGATGGTCACCGGTGTGTCGGCAATATCGATGCGAAAGGCGGTGCTCCCAATACGAATCACTTCACCGCCCTGCAGGAACGCATCAAGCACCGGAACCGTCGAGACGGTGGTGCCATTCTTGGAGCCTAGATCGAGGATGCGCACGCGTTGCCCCATGGGCTCGAGCGCGACATGCCGCCGTGAAACAGTTGGATCGCTCAAACGGATCTGACACGCCGGGCTGTGCCCGATCAGGATCCGCGACGGCTGGCTGCCATCCAGCTGCGCAGAAAGCCCGGCATCCGGGCCCTCAAGCACTTGCAGCACGAAGGCTTTGGGGGCGGGCGTGGGATCAAAACGCACCTGCATCGTGGTGGAGCTCTCATCACTTAGGCCACGCAAATCAGTTGGGTCAGCGAAGGGCATAGCGGCACTCACTCTTGAACAGGGGATCGGATAGCTACTTCGAGCAGGTATAGCCTGAGGCCAGCCTAAAGAGATCATCGTATTTGAGAATATCGACTGGGGCACTGCGTCGCGGAGGCTGGCCGTTTGCTGTGAGCCGTGATCGAACGCGTCTCAGTGCGATACTGAAAGGTGCGATCTATCGCTTCGCAGTAGCGGCGGTTCAGGCGGAGAGTACGCCAAATGGTCGATGGTTTTTGCGCGAGCGCCAGCGCTCGCAGCGTGGCCCGCTCCTTGCTGTAGGTCTCGCTGCGCAAGCTAGCGCGTTAGGTCCAATATGCTGATGTCGACAAAAACAATCCTGCTCGGAATGGGCTTCTTGGCAATGTCTTGTGCAGCCGGAGGTTCCGGCCCAAAAGGAAACGCCTCCCAAGATCCCTCTGCGGCGCCGACCGATAGCGGTCCGCCCCAAACAATCGATATTTCTGGCATCGGTGGGCCAGGATCGATCAGGACACCCGGTATCGCGATCAACCCCACGTGCACCTCGGATTGCATGGATTTCCCGGAAGCTCCGGTGGTTGATCCAGCCTCTGGCCCACTGCCAGCGAATGTTGCCGCGCTCTTTGGTGCGCCCGACAGCACCGCGTCTGGAGCCATCTGTGTTTCCGAACCCCAGCTATCGGAGGGGGATCGGCCCGGCGCACTTGTTCCGCTCAATTGGCTGCGTCCTCGGTTTCGTTTTGAAGCGCCAGCCGCACTCGATGTGTTTGAGATCCGCTTGACGAGCCCACACCAGAAATTCCCGCTCGTTGTCTACACGACGAATCAGCAATGGACGATCCCGGGGGAACTTTGGAAAAACGGGGCCGTCAACCTCGCAGGTGCTGAGGTTCAGGTCTCCGTGCGAGGCATCTCGAAGGCTGCCCCCAGCAAACCGGTTGGGACTCTGGGTTCGTTCGGAATTGCTCCCGTCGCAGCAGGCGGAAGCCTTGTGTATTGGGCCACGACCTCGGCCGAAGTGTCGCCGACCACCAGCAAGCTGGTGGGCTTTCGCGTGGGCGATGAAGGCGTGGTGGACGCGCTCACGATTCCGCAAGTTCAAAAATCAGGGATCTTGAATGAAGGCGGCAATGCCTTGCGCGGCAAGCATGACGCTCCGCGTGGTGTTCCACCAGGTCACGTGCAATGCATTGGCTGCCACGTTTCGACTCCGGATGGCGAAAGTGTTGCCTTCACCGATCATTGGCCTTGGGACAATGTCCTAAGTTCGATCAAGCCTGAAACGACCGGTCAAGAGCCGGCGTACCTTACTCCTGGGGCGAGTGCTTTGCTTGGGCAGCCCTGGCTGGGAATGATGACGTTTAGCGCGGCTCACTGGAAAACGGGCGATCGCATTGCGCTGAGCGTGTGGTCACCGCGAAACGGCGGCGTTGGATTTACAGGTCAAGCTCCGTATCCCAGTCGCTCCGATGGCCTGGCGTGGTTCGATCTCGAAACCCCTGCCGCGATTCCTTGGCAGGAAAACCAGGTGATGAGCACCAATCAGGCCATCCAGGCCCAGATGGGCAAGGGCTTCGGTTTCTTGGCGCTGACGGGGGAAACGCGCTCTCTCGCCGCTCCAGATTTCAGCAACGATGGTAGCCGTGTGGTTTATACCTCGGCGGAGGTCACTCAAGATGGACGCATCGGCGCTGGCCAGCCCAACAACGAGACCGACATTCACTGGGTGCCCTTCAACGCGCGCCAAGGTGGGCAAATCGTGGCCTTGCCAGGGGCTTCTGAGCCTGGAATTGCCGAATACTATCCTTCCTACTCGAGTGATGATGCGTTCATCGCATTCAATCGCGCGCCCAACACCGCAGGGCTCACTTACTATCGGCCCGACGGGGAAGTTTGGATCATCGGCAAAGATGGCGGTGTGGCCACACGACTTTCGGCTAATGATACCCCGTCCTGCACCCGTGAAGTGAGCCCAGGTATCATCAATTCATGGGCCAAGTGGTCGCCCGCCGTGCAGCAAGCCGGCGGAAAGAGCTACTACTTTCTGATCTTCTCATCGGCGCGCAAATATCCAGGTGCGTTCATCGTACCCAAACATCCGCTCGGCTACAGCCCACCCGATACACGGGCTTCCCAGCTCTACATGGCGGCGGTGGTGCGCGATGACGCGAGCGGAAAGCTCACGACCTATCCGGCTGTCTATCTTTGGAACCAAGCTCCAGACACCAGCAACTTAACTCCGGCTTGGGACGAGTTTCAGATCCCTCCGGTTGTCGTTATTCGCTAATCCAATCACTCAAGGAAGTCATTTCTGCTCATGAAACGTCTCACCACCTGTCTTTTATCCACGCTGGTTTGCCTGCCCAAGCTGGCTCAAGCTCAAGCTCCCGCCCAGCCCGAGGTGGTCGAAATGACCGATACTCGAACAGCGCCCACCGCCAGTGCCGGGATAGCTGCGGCTGCTACGAGCCCAAGCCCCGCGGTCAGTAATCCGGCGTCCACGGGCGGAGCGGCTGCAGCAAGCCCGGCCGCGTCAAATGCCTGGGAATTTGGGTACCATGGGTACTTCCGAGCTCCGATGCGTGTCGGGATGGGGGAGCGCGATGTGCGAGCACCCGGCCAGGGCAAGACAACCTATCATTCTCCGCTGGTGCCAGATGATCAGTACTTGAGCTGGCAGCACACGCGCCACTCGCAGCGCTCCTGGGCCGAGGCTTTCTTTTCCGTGGGAAACAAACTGGTGCAGGGCACGCTGGCCCTTCAGGGTTTTCAATTTGCCGACGCGGCTTGGAACGATCCAAAGGCAAATTTTGGCATCTCGCAAGGCTATCTCACGCTCACGCCGGACATCGGTTATGAGAATGTGCGTTTGATCGCCAAGGCGGGTAGTTTTTGGAATTCGTACGGCAAGGCTGGGCGTTACGATGCCGGTGCCTACGACACCTATCTCTTTGGTCGAACCCACGCGATGGGCGGAACTCTGCGCGGCGAGCTGGACACCAACGGGCTCACGCTTTGGGGCGAGTGGGGCGCGGGCGCCAAAGAGCCTGATCCCAGCGCCTACAATCGTTCTCAATTCACACTGCTCCACCATGTGCATGGCGGCGTAAAATTCGGCAATACCGCCGAAATCGGCCTGCATTACCTCAATTCTTTCGCCCATTCCGAGTTTAGGCCGGGCAGCATGGCCACGGATGTTTCGGTGAATACGCCGGACGGCAGCCTATCAGTCTACGGCGTGGAGGGCCGTGTGGATGGCGGAATGTACGGCTACGGTTACCTTGGATTTTCGCACATTCAAGCCAAGGATGCGATCACCGTAGGCCCTGCTATTGAAGTGTTGCACGCGTTTGGTGGTGGCGAATATTCGCTAGGCGTTACCGATAATTATCTCAACGCCCCCGGCTGCGCCGCACGAATGCCGTGCAGTGGTGGTAACGGGAGCGTCAATTCGCTTCTGGCTCAGTATGAGTTCAGCTTGGCGAATCTACTGCAAGGCTTGCGAGGCGGAGGCACCTTCTGGGGCGAGGGGCAGGATCTGAAGCTTGCGCTGTATGCGATGTACAACTCCATTGACAGCAGAGATCCAGCGCAGGATGGCGTTTCGCGTTTCAAGTACGGCACGGATCTCGAAGCTTCCGCATTGCCGTGGCTTGCGGCCGGGGTTCGTTTTGATAGCCTTTCTCCTAACTCGAAGGTTCCCGAACAGTCCTTCAAGATCCTCTCGCCACGCGTGACGTTTCGTTCCCAATGGGTCACCAGAGAAGAGATTAGCTTGCAATATTCCGGCTATTTCTACGATCAACGCAGTTGTGCCACCGCAGCAGATCCTTCAGCGACGCCTGCCGATGGCATCTATACGGTGGGAGATGAGCGCTGTGTGCAACCGCCGAGTGCACCGGTCTTGCCCGCAGGTTTCGGCGCCACAACCACGAATCAGGATCCAGGAACACGGGCGAGTGGAACGGCGCTGCCCGACGCGAGCGTCGTCTCGTTGACCGCCACCATGTGGTGGTAACCCGCAGTTAGTTGCAGGCGTGGCCGCAGGGGGCGGCCACGGGGGGGCGACGGGGGGGCGACGGGGCGACGGGGCGGCGACGCCTGAGCTCAGCTACGGGTGATCGCTGTCGAGATAGGCCGCAACCCAGGCGAGTGGCGCATTCCAGTTGATCGTGACTTCGTTGACTGACCAGGCCTCAATGTTGTCGACAAAGCACTTCTGAGGCGCGCAGCCTGCCAGGCCAGCAGCCTTGACGTACGGATCTTCGAGCCCTGAATTGGGGCCACCCGAAACCACTCCGGGCGGAGCTTTGGGATACTTTTCGTTCACCTGGTGGGCCCAAAAACGATGGTGAGGATTCTCCACAGGTGTCGTGCCGTAGCCCGTCACGTACGACATGCTCATCGGATTTCGGCCTAGCAAATAGTCCATCCCAAATACCATGGAATCCAGGAGCTTTCGGCTCGGCGCGAGGTCGTTGGCTATCCCGAGCAATAGCATATTGTTGAGCGCGAACGAGTTCGAGCCCCACGGATAGCGCCCGCCTGCGCCGCCTTTCAGCGGCACACGATAGCCCACTGCGAGCGTGACATCGGCATACTTCTCTGCCTCGGCCGTTACCTGCGATTTCAAGCGCTGGAGTTCGTCTTTCGGGAGATTGTTCTTGGTGGTCAGCAAGGAAAGTTTACCCAGCGTGTCGGTGCGAGCCCAGTTCATCGCACTCATTGCGCTGCCGGCGTTTGAAGTGAATCGGGCGTGGTGCGGAGAGGCGAGCAGGAAGTCCAAGTACTCTTTGCTGTTGGTTGTGATGAACAACTCAGCCGCAGCCCAGTAGAAGTCATCGCTCACTTGGGCGTCGTCGTAGGGGCCTCCGCCTTTATTGTCGGAGCCCGAGATCAGGAGATCAGGATTCGCCTTGGCTGCTTTCCAGGCACGCTCGGCCGCCAGCAAGCACTTGTCAGCGAACGCTGCATCGAAAGCGCGAAAGATGCGTGCCCCCTGGGCGGCTGTGGCTGCCACGTTCAGGGTGGCCGCGGTACTCACAGGCCGAAGAAAGCGTTTCATGGTGGTGCTTTCCTGCGGCGCCAGGCCAAGCGCAGTCCATGATTCATCGTGGATTTTGTGGTGCACCATGAAAGGATGCGGCTTGCCTTCGGGCACTTGCATCTTGAGCATGAACTCGAGCTCCCAGCGGGCTTCGTCCAAGACGTCGGGGATGCGGTTGCCACTCTCAGGCAGATTCAACTGCCCGTCGAGCGCGGCAATGGCTCCGGGGCTTCGTCGCGCGACACGTTCGAACTGATTGAACAGTGTCCACACGCTGATACCACCATTCACGACGTACTTCCCAAAATCACCGGCGTCGTACCAGCCTCCAGACACATCTAGCGAGTAGCTGCAACCTGAATCCGGAGCACACGGCACGCTGTTATCGGCGAGGTGCCCGGCGGGGCGGACCCAGTCAGCTTTGCGGGCAAACGGCAGCTTGAGTTCGATGCCGCTGCGATTTTGATAGAAATAATTGAGAGCGTCGATCCGCAACGTGCGGTAGAGGTTGTCGGCGATGGCGAAGGCGGGGCTCTGCTCCTCGCCAACCCTCAGTCGAAAATTCTGGCCCGCACCGTGAAACGCCGAAAAATCCAGGGTGTGCAGAGGCTCTCCCGAGTCCTTATCCAGCCCGAGGGCTTCGCTCTTGCCTTCAAATAGCACCTTCTCGTCGACGTCCGTGAGCACGAAGCTCACCGCTTCTGTGGCGGGACTCACCAGCGTTGCAATCTTAGGACCCTTTGGGAAATAGCCGACTTGATTCACGCGCAGGAGAGGCTTGGGCGCTGTGGCGGCGATTGCCTTCGCCTGAAATTCAGGATCAGCCAACGTCACGTTATCGATACAAACCTGAAGTGGGGCACCGCCGGCGAGATTGCCACCCATGTGGAACGCGAACTCGGCGGTGGGGTCGGTGGCTTGCCCCATGCTAAACCCACCCTGAAAGACACGGGCCTGCGGCCCCACTTCAATGGTGCTGTTCCAATACTCAGCGTACGGTGGCCCCGCCATGCCGATCTTCGCTCTCAGCTTGGTAGGCTGGCTGGACTTTGCCGTGAACCTGATAGCGTACGAATGGCCCTGTTCGAGAATCATCTCGCGGTGCCGCACTTGGGCATCCCACGGATTCTTCCCCTTGTCCGCAAGGTTGAGGCAATACGCGCCCTCGACAATTTCGGTATCCCCGCGGGCGGGATCTGAAAAGGAGCTGGTCCAAGGCAGGCTCGTGCCAGCGTCGAAATCGCTGTTTTTGAGCAAATTGTTGCCGGTAGCGGGCGTGCCGTGTGGGGAGCTTCCCAGGTTAGCCTGGGTTTGGGCGCCTTGAGTCGCACAAGCGAGTGGCAAGAGGCAAGGCGCGAGCGCCAGGAGAGTCAGCGGAGATCGGTACAGGTTTCGCATGCTTGAACTCACTTCTGTTCGAATAACCAGCCGTACGTTCCGTAGGCTAGAGCCACATGGGCTTGCGCCCAGAAGCGGTGATATTTGAATTCTGGGGCGGCGCCGCCATCGAGATAGGCTTGCACCTTGGGCCATGCCGGATCTTGGCGAAAACGCGAACGAATATCCACGAAGCTGGCCCCTGCCTTGAGTTGGTCACCGTTCGGCATGGTGCCAGCAAAGCCTTCAGGAAGCGTTAGCTTCTGACCAAAACGGGAGTAATCCTTCCGTGTTTCAGGATTGGACATGCCAAGTGGATCCTTGTGCTTTTTCCACATGCGCTCGAGGAGCTCATGCGCCACGCGCTGCGCTTCGGGATCTTTGGCCCGCTTGGCGAAAAAGCTGAGCGTCTGAACCAAGCCGGCTGTGGTTCCCACGTCTTCGGTCTTGGAGACGACCTTCACGTGCAGGGTTCGATTGTGCGCGCCCTTCCCGGCAAATAGGCTATTTTCTGGGCCGGCGTAGCTGGCGCTCGGTTCACCACTCCAGGCTAGGCTTGAGGGGATCGCGTAGTCGTCGCCATGCCCAAGCTCGGTATTGTCTAGGACCCATTTCACCCAGGGCTTCAGAATGCTGAGGGCTCGCGGATCGCCAGTCACATAATAGTATTCAGCGACGCGCTCCATCGACCAAACTTGAAATCCAAACCAATCATTGCTGGGTGGATCCTGGAAGACAGGGGACGCCTCATAAGACATGCCGTAGAATCGCGGGACACCAGCCGAGACTGTTTCGTAGCGACCTTTAGAGCTGTTAGTGACCCCGCCCGCGATCCCACCCTCGGCGGCTTGCAGCCAGCGATAGAGCTCGAGCTGTCGCGATAGGCTTTGTGCCCAATCCCGCGCTCCACCTGGGGACTTGGGCTTGAGTGAAGGATCCTGGCTGAGCGCGTACGCGGCCAACGGATTCTGATAGCCGGAGTGCACGTGGCTTGAGCCAATGCGCCAGGCCCAAGCGCTGCTCCCGGGGAGTGAACCGCCCCAAGCGAAATACCAAGACACCAGATGGTGCGCAGATTCGTAGTTCTTCGCAGGTTCACAGTTGAGAGTCGCGCAACCAATCGGCTTGAAGTACTTGTCGAAGAGCGAATATCGGCCGTAATCTCCCAACTTTGCGGCCTTCTCGGCGAGCTCATTCACCTCGGGCCTGCCACCCGCCTCATCGGCCCAGCGCTTGGCCCAGTAGATGGCTTGCACGACGCGCGCATCGGCATCGGGTGCGTTGCTGTACTTCCACTGCTTCGCTTGGTTCTTGTTGGCTAAGAACAAATCTAAGAAGCCGTTTTTGCCGCCCCATTTGAAATCGTCCCAGGCGGGCTGTGTCACGGCCTCCCACACGGACTCTTGCGGACCACGCTGGAAGGTATTGATCAGCGCAGCAGAGCTTTTGCCATCTCCTCGGCGTCCGAAGCCATACCAGTTATCGACGTCCATCAGCCAATGCATGGAATAGACGTCGGAGGTGCCGTAGGTTGCCTTCAGTTCATCGCCGATCGGATCCCTCCCGACAGCGACGCTGCTATTCAATGCGACGGGGTATTCTTCGGGTGTGTCAGCCTCGGGCGCATACGTGGAGGGTTTGTTGGCTTGATAGGCCGTGTTCGTGGGCTGGTCCGCTTGGGCGGGCACAAGGTAGTATTCGAGGTTCTCGTAGGAGCGTTTGAGAAAGCTATAATCTCCGGTTATTTTGCCGTAATAGGCCTCCAGCCAAACCCAGTAGCTGTAAGTTTCGGAAGTGGTCTCGTGGCCATGATCAGGGGCTTCCACGAGTAGCGTTTCCACAGAGTGATACGGGATGCCTTCCTTGCTGAAGTAGCCGTTCTTAAACTGATGGATGTCGGTCCAAAGAGTCAGAAAACGATCCAAACTGACGCTACCCGTGTCAAGCTTGGGTGGTTGCGGCGCTTCCAACGGTGGGGGTGGCGCTTTGGGCTGCTCGGCGCTTGCACTGCTCAGCGGGCCTCCAGCTACAGGTGGGGCGTTCTCTACGTTCTGGCGTTTCACGCACGCTGCGAGAACCAGTGTGGACGTGAGCAGGCAAGGAAACAGGCGACGATGGTACACGACGTTTCTCCGAGCAAATATAGCGAGACTCCGTGTTTAGTCGCGCCAGGCTCAGTTTAAAAGTGCGATCCTTTGGATCATCCAACGCTTCGGCACGATCTCAAATGTCATGCTGGCAGCGCGCGCACTTAGGGGTAATAGGCATCCAGCTCCGCAAGGCGCGGATCCCCAACCAAGGGCGATGTATATGCGAATGTTAAGCTTGTTTACTGGGTCTTTCCTCGTTTCCCTGGCTGCAGCCGGTTGCGTCAAGAAAGTGGACGCGGGCTCAGCGGATGCCGCGAATTCCGACGAGGGGCGAGTGTGCCCCGCGAGCGGTATGATCGGCGATGGAGAAGCCAACAACAATCAGGTCACCGTTTCAGAAGGACGTGGCGGTTACTGGTACACATTCGTGGATAAGGCGGGCTCCACGGTAGCGCCCAAGGCTGGAGAGCAGGGGGGTGTGTTCGAGATGGTGCCCGGTGGTACCAACGGCAGCAAGTTTGCCGCAAGGATGCAGGGAACAGTCGGTGCGGGCGGCACCGTCTTCGCTGGGATGGGTCTCAACTTCACCGATCCCAAAGGTGGCTACGATGCCTCCAAGTATCGAGGGATTTCCTTCTTTGCCAAGAAGGGTGCAGGCGGCGGCAGCGTTCGCGTCAAAGTGCCCGACTCAAACACAGATCCGGACGGCAAGGTCTGCACCGAGTGTTACAACGATTTTGGCACCGATCTGGAGCTCACCTCCGAGTGGCAGAAGTACACGATCCCGTTTAGCAAGCTCCGCCAAATGCCAGGCTGGGGAAAGCCAATCTTGGCTGAAATTAAGGCACAAGAGATCTACGGCATCCAGTTTCAGGTGAACGCCCCAGGTATGAGTTATGACATCTGGGTGGACGATGTCGCCTTCACCGGGTGCCCATAGTTAGCGCAAGATCACGGTTCCGCAGGGAAAGTTGAACACGATGCCCTTGGTGGTTGGAGCCTGCAGTTGTTTGCAGGCTGCACCCACGAGTTCGACCGCGCCGTTGCCTTTCATCTGCCAGCCGTCGGGGCTCTGATAGGTGAGGGGCATGCCATCCAAGAGCACCTGCCCCATTCCGGCCTGTTCGGGAACGATTTTGAGAGTGGCATCCAACTGAAAGGTGCAGCTCTTCACGCCAGCAATCACAGTGCGCAGCTGATCAGCGAGGGCGTTGGTGGTCACGGCCGGGGAAAAGACTTTTGCGGCTCCGCCGGTTGCCGCATACGCGCCTTTTAAGGGGTTACTGCCGCAGTAGGAAAGATCTTGGGTCGGCATCGTTACCGGTTGGCCGGCTCCTGCGTTGGCGAGATCTTGAAGCGGCGCCGGGTTCACTCCTCCAAGGCCGAGCACAAACGTGCCGATGCCAGCCGTGAACGCGTTCTGTATCGCAGCCACCGAGAGATCTTTAGCGCAAGGTTCGCGACCATCGTCGCAAAAATCGGGCTCGCCATCCGTTACCAAAACGAGATACTTGGAGCCTGGCTCAGTGACAGCTAGGAGCTTCGGAACCGTCGCGTCGATGGCCCACATCGTCGGCGTTTCAGTCTTTTGCCCGCCGGATTCCACGCGCGGATCGACGCTGGAAGCGTTGTACGCGGCTTCGATAGCAGCGGCGTTACCGAGCGTGATGCTGGCCACAGAATTCAACATTGGGCAGGTGCCACCGTTGACGCCGGTGTATGCGACGAAGCCAAAGCGAACTTCCTGCTCCAAGTCTTTGATAACGTCGAGCACGGCAGCCTTGAGCGGCTCCCAATAGTTGCTGTCGAACATGCTCGACGAGCGATCCACAAGAAACAGAACCGTGGGGGTTTCGGGTTTGAAGGTGATGGCCAGCTCGTTGCAGGCTTTCGTGGTGCCCGCACCGAGATCAATGGAGCTGGTTGGCACAGCGGATCCCATTGGTTCCGCGGCACTGGTAGCACTTGCCGACGGTGTCGACGGGGAGGTGCTGGTGGTCGACGGATTCACTCCGTCTGCGAACGGCTTCTGTGAGCCACCTGCGCTACAGGCTAACGCGAGCGCGGGTAGACTGAGGAGAACGGAGCGAACCGAGGCTGAGCGGTGATAGGCGGCCATCTTAAAGGGCTAACATGTTGTTGAGCGAGACGCAGTGCGATCTCTTAGATCCACCTAAGCGGCGCGGGGTGAGCCAAAGGATCGGATTGAGGGCAAGCGAGCTGCCCGGTAGCGTGCCAAGTATGGTGAACTACCTATGACTCGTGCCTTGCGTGGATATAGGCTGGCGTTCCTTTTGAGCTTTGCCTTGCTGTTCGGTTGTCAAACGTCGCAGCCGGAGGGGACTCCCTGGCGGCCCTATTACGGGTGCCCCGCGGGTACGCAAAACTGCGATGGGCAGTGTTTGGGTGTGGTCACGAGCGCAGCTAACTGCGGGGCTTGTGGACGTGTATGTTCAGCGGGCGCTCAGTGTCAAAACGCAGTCTGTGTTTGCGCTGTGGGGGCCAGCTGCGCGCCATCTCCTGGGCCTTCCCCAACAGCAACGCTGACCACACCGGTGAGCCCCACGACTTCGAGCACAAGCACTCTGACTCCAACCACGCCATTGCCCGTCAGTCCGCTGCCCGATCCCGCTACCGGTGTCGACACACGCTACGAAACAGCGCTGCGGCTGGCACTCCATTTCTACGCCGCGCAACGTGCAGGGAAGCAGAACAACTGGTTGATGCAGTCCGTGACCGGCGGTCCTGAAGGCTGCTTCTTGGCAGATGGAAAATCGCTGGGTGTGGATCTGAGCGGCGGTTGGTTCGATGCGGGAGACCACATCAAGCCAACGCTCACGATCGCGTACTCTGCGCTTCTGTTACTCAAAGCGTATGAAGCCTTCACTCCCGCATTCGACGATCTCTATGGACCCATCGACAACGCTGCGGCTCTCGGTGCCAGCGTGCGTGGCACGCCGAACGGTATTCCGGATGTGCTCGACGAAGTGCGCTTTGCAACCGATTATCTGGTTAAAATCGCCGTGAATGGCGCGCTGGTAATGCAGGTGGGTAACACGGAGCAGGACCATCGGCGTTTCTTTTCGTGCACGGCCACCGATGATTTTGATCTTTCCTTGGGCGGAGAAATGAACGGCGCCACACGGGTGGGCCGGGAAGTGATCCTCGGAAACGGTGGCGCGGGTGGAGGCATGGCTGCAGCCAGTTTGGCGCTCATGTCACGCCTCTACGCCCCGTTCGACAGCGGCGTTGCGGCTCAGTATCTGAATGCGGCCAAAGCCATCTATGCGGTCGCCGGAGACACCGGTCAAGGACCCGGCCCGTACCCGGGTGGCAAACCACTGGTGGGAAAGCTGTGTGGAGCCGCTGAGCTGTTTCGCGCCACGAGCGACACCAGCTTCCGCGCGGAGATCACGCGTTTGCAGGGTGGTACAGGTCAACACAACTGGGTTGCCGGTTGGGATAATCCACATGATTTTTGCCTGGAGAGCGCGTACCGAGCCACCACGGAGCAAAGCTTTCTCGGTACCTGGCAAAGCAATCTCAATCTCACAGTGTCCACCGCCGCCAACACAGCCGGGTTGATCGCCAATTCCGAATGGGGAGACTGGGGCGTGCTGCGCAACGCGACCACGTCCGCATTCTCAGCAGCTCTGTTTGGAGCCCTGCGCCAAGATGGCTCCAATCGAGAGTTGGCGCTGCAACAGGTCGATTGGGTGCTCGGCAACAATCCCAGCGCTCGCTCCTATCTGATAGGATTTGGCGACAATCCGCCCATGAATCCTCACCATCGGAACGCGTGTGAGCAGCAGCAAACGGGTCCGAACGATGGCATCCCCTGCCGCCACGTGTTGAGCGGAGCACTTGTAAGTGGGCCGAGCCCGAATAAGCCGTACGCGGATCGCGTGACGGACTTTGTGTTGAACGAAGTTTCGCTGGATTACAACGCGGGGCTTGTGGGGTTGTTGGCTCACGCCGTGTATCGGGAACGGGGCGGTAAGTAAGGGGGGCGGGGAGCGGGCAATGACGGTCTAATTCCTAAAAAACTTGTGTAAAAACAAGTGATTGACCAATTTACGTTCAAATCGCAAATTGGTCGTATGTGGCTTAGACGCGATTTGGAAAGTGCGCTCCCGAGCACGTCATATTGGTACGAGCCGCCGCCAAGCCGGAAGCGGATCCGGCACTCGCGAGCTTCGCGACCTCACCATCCGCCTCATCGCCGCTATCCCATCTCCGCGCTTTCATCTGGTGCGCTATTTTGGCGTCCTCTCAAGCCACTCCAAGTTTCGCTCAGAAGTAGTCCCTAAGCCGCCACAGGATTCTGCCGCTCTCAAGCCGCCTCCGGCTTCGGGCGACCAGCTTCTGTTCCCCAAGGCCAACGCCCAAACTGACGACCCTCGCCCTTCCCGTAAACGTTGGGCCTGGCTGCTGGCTCATGTGTTCCGGGCAGATCTTGACACTTGTGTCCGCTGCGGCGGGCCCATGCGCTGGCTCGAAGCCGCCACCACCGAACAGGCTGCCACCGCCCTGCTCGCTAAGCTCGGGCTTGCTCCTCAACCTCCTCCCACGCCACCACCAGTTTCGTTCGGGCAGCTCCGCCTCAGGTTCTGTTGAGGGTCTGACGCTGGGCTCGTGTTGCCCTTGGGGGTGCTGCTCCCTTTGCTGGAAGTGAGCGCCTCAGGGCGGAGATCTATTTGCGTGTGCGTGAAGTGGGATTTTGAGCTCCGCTTTGCGTCGGGGTCACCGCTCCTTGAGCCTCGGTCACGTGGTGAGCAGGGGTCAGATCGGCGTCGGCTCGATGGCCTGCTCTCGGCGCTGCTCCTCCTTCCGACCGACTGTCAGTTCGATTGTCTTGTGCTCCTCTACCGTTTCTCGAACTTGCCGTTTACGGATACGTAGAAGCAGGCTCCTTTGACACATGCAGTTGTATGTTTCTTGATCTCGGGCCGATACTTGATGATGCGCCAGGCTTGTTCGTGGAAGCGAAAATTGCTCTAACCTTTCAACTGGAACACCGTAGCAATCCCGAGTTGTTGTCGCAGTTCCCGCTGATGAGGCGCAGTGCTGATTCGCACTTCGGATGTGACGGCAACCCAGTTGCGCTGGGCGACGATCGGCATCCACTTTTCATCCTTCGTGTCGCGGTGAAGCCCATCAGCGGCGTCGATATGAACGATAGATTCTCCGCTCACGAGTCTAAGGAGCTCGGCAAACTTGGGGGGTAGGTTGTTGTCGAAAAAGTACTTCACGCAGCCATGCTGATCTCGAAGTCCACGGCAGCTTCTACGTCTGCGACCGCAACAGGCCTGATCTTTGACAAGCCATTGCTACAAAGCCTTGAGTTGAAGAAGGGTGACGAGGTTGGTATCGAGCTGCGCGAAGGCACTCTGGTGGTGTCGCGGTTGAAGAAAAAACGAAGAGGCCCTGTGAAGCATTCGAGGTCAGCTCGAATGGCTGCAATCCGAGAGGAACTGCACGCTAACCTCGGTCCAGCGTTCCGGGAATTGGCGAAGTGAGGGAACCAGCGATCACGATGCCTGCCGAAACCTACGATGGCGAAGTTCTGATCGGAGACCTCTTCTTCATGGCAGCTGCCTACTTGTTAGTTTCCACCTTCCGGTCACAAATTAGCCGCTGATCTGACCGAAATCCGCCTGTCACTTGGCGCTCCGGCCGACGCAAGAATTCGGAAGCGAGGCGTCGGGGCCTTTGGGTGCAGCTCTTGCTGCCCTGCGGGGCGTTTTCGTTTCGTCCGCCACGTCGTCACGCCGCACAGCTGAATGGACGAACATGGAGCATGTGGCGTCGTAAAATAACGCCTCTACTCTACGGCGTGGGAGGCTCGGATTTCGTGATGAATGCTTGGGATTCACAACACTTCACTCCCGTACACGCAGATTGAACCACAGCCCACAAAAACCGAAAAGCAATGCTCCCACCCCCCTCGAAGTAAACCACCAATGCTGGCTACTTGGACCGTTGAACCAGCAACGAACCTACTGGAAAGAGACCTGGTAGGATCACAATGGCATTAAACATCACATGCCCGATGAGCCCTGGCCACAGCGACCTGCATCGAACGCGAAGCCAGCCGAACAGCAAGCCGATCGTCAGAGGGCCAAGAAACTGGTAGGGACTGAAGTGTAGGCACGCGAATGCAAACGCTGAAAAAGCCACGGCTGTCGATGCTGAGTATCTGCGCAATAGTGCGCCGAGGACCAGACCTCTTATAGTAATCTCCTCTACAATTGGCGCTATTACGACGAGAGACAGCACTATATCGAACGAATCCCAAACTGCCGTATCATAGAGCGTATCGAAGAAGGCAGGAACAATTCCAAACCTTATAAGCTGTGTCACAAGAAAAGAATTAGCCGCCTCAATTCCAAATATCGTAACCGAGAGAGGGATCAGCAAAGTTATTCGGAACCGTGATATTGAGAGCGCCTCTTCGCACGAGAGGCGCCACCAACGTTGCCCCACGCGAAGACAAACTATCAAGGTAACCACGTCAGCAAACGCAGTGGTCCATGAGAGAACACTCTCGGCTCCCGTGTGCATGATCGCGCCGAGAACCACACCAATGCCAATTCCCAAAATGAGCTGCAACACTAACAGTAAGCACACCTGAGCAATGCTTGCTCCAACCTGTCCGTTCGGAGTGCCGACGCTACGTTTCACTCCAATCTCTAACCACGCCATTATTCATATTCATGGAACCCTTTTACACGATTAAAACCAAGCGCACTTTAGGTTGAAGCCTGCCGCAACCTACGATGGTGAAGTTCTGCTCGGAGACCTCTTCTTGATGGCCGCTGCCCACAGAGTCGAACCGCTTGTGCGGGGCGTTCATCCTACGGACCCCGCAGGAACCACGACGCTCCCACGTATGCCGTCGATGATAGAATCGCTGCCGAGAGCACCCAAATTGCCAGACCGGCAGTGATGCCCCCTGATCTCCGAGAGGCTGCCGTGCGCCAATATCGCGCTGCCACGAAGAACACGAGCGTACAGCTCGTTGCCAGAAGATTTGCCACCACCCCAACTTAGAATCCAGAGGGAGCCAAACGCGCCAAGAAGGAGTGCCGAAAGTCCGCAACCAAGAGGCTCCTCTCGGAAGGTAAACGGCTCAGCGACCAGGCGCAGGCTTCCGCGAAGGTCAGACCATTCCCAAAAGGGGAGCCAACCTGAGGCCCCGTACGTTCGCAGGGCAACGACCAATCCAAAGCTCTCAACGGCCTGGGCCGCAACGAAGCAAGTGGCGGATTTCGAATAAGCTCCAAGGACACCCGCACATACACTTCCTATGAAGGCTAAAATCCTCACGAATGTTGCAGTTCCGACCAAAGGTGACTTGCGCGCGCCGACAAGCGCCACCCTCCAGCACGCCAGAACGTACACCAACCGAAATGGCGCATACAACCACGTGGTAACGCTTGACCAGTTACTCCGCACTATAGCCCACAAGGAAAAGACGCTCCCCAGCACAGCAAACACGATGCCCGAAAACGCCATGTGCCCCCGTCAACTAGCACTAGCGGCGCTCGCAGACTGGTTTAGGTTCGGCTGTGCAGATCCCAGGTTGCGTAGACGCAGTACACGGACAAAGGATCCGTATTTTGCTTAAAATCTACAAGTCGTTGGCACCGTTACTTGCCGAAACTATCCAGTACACGCACTATTAGCCCGTATACCGCTTCGAGATAGCAATCATGCGATCCTCTGACTTTTTCGCTACCCACCCTGTGTTCACGCACGAGGAGTACCTTTCCGCGTACCGGGATCATCGCGACCGAAGCCCCCGGACGGCCGATAGCTTGCTCACGCGGCACGCTGCGGCCGGCAAGATCCTGCACGTCCGTCGGGGCCTCTATGCGGCGGTGCCAGCGGGAGCGAGACCAGACACGTTTCAGGTCGATCCGTTTCTCCTCGCGACGAAGCTCGCCCCCGACGCCGTGGTCGCGTTCCACGCGGCGCTACAGTTCCGGGGCAAGGCGTACTCGGTTTGGCATCGCTTCGCGGTGCTCACTCGAAGTCACCTGCGCTCGCTGAGCTTCCAGGGGAGCGAGTTCGTCGGCGTTCGCCCTCCTCGCGCGCTCGACGGTTTGTCTGATGTCGGTGGCGGCGTGGTCACGGAGGCTCACGCCGGGGGAATCGTGCGGGTGACGACCTTCGAGCGCACGCTCGTCGACGTGCTCGACGCCCCCGACCTTGGAGGCGGGTGGGAAGAGGTCTGGCGATCGCTGGAGATGGTCGAGTACTTCGATCTCACCGCTGTCGTTAGCCACGCTCTCAAATTGGGCTCCGCACTCACGAGCGCGTGGGCTTCTTCTTGGAGCAGCACCGCGAGGCCCTCTTTGTCGAAGAGTACCAGCTGAAAGCCCTCCGCGAAAAAGCCCCCCGGCAGCCGCGCTACCTTGATCGCACGCGCGAAACCGGGCGGCTCGTGAAACCATGGAACCTGGTGATACCAGAACGTGTGCTGAACCGAACCTGGGCAGAGGTCGCCTGATGCTGTCGCGAGAACAGCTCCAACGAGCGGCAGCGGACAGCGGGCTTCCAGGTCGAGTCCTACGAGAAAGTCTACATGCTCGTGCGCCTGCTCGAAGCGGTGCGCACGCACCCTTTCTTGGGACCGCGCATGGCACTCAAGGGAGGGACAGCTCTCAACCTGTTCGTCCTCGATCTTCCACGCCTCTCGGTGGATATCGATCTCAACTACATCCGCACATCGGACCGCGAGAGCATGCTCGCCGAACGACCTCGCATCGAGCAGGCCCTGCAGCAGGTCACGGGCCGCATGGGCATGACCGTTAAGCGGGCTCCGACCGAGCATGCCGGTGGCAAATGGCGGCTCTCGTAGGCGAGCGCGCTCGGACGACAGG
>Ga0209591_10002462_pt1 | contig 22162 bp, 18 predicted proteins | sample MAT01_FD_187207 | JGI IMG/M metagenome (GOLD analysis project Ga0209591, IMG submission 187207) | Freshwater microbial communities from Lake Fryxell liftoff mats and glacier meltwater in Antarctica - MAT-01 (SPAdes) (version 2) | ecosystem: Environmental > Aquatic > Freshwater > Ice > Liftoff... | reverse complement strand
TGGAGTCGTCGTCGGTGCTGTCGTGTTGTGGGTCGTCGTCGTCACCCGCGACGGTGGTCGTGGAGGTCCCGATCGGGGTGTTCACGGTCGGGTCAGGTGAGTCTTCACACCGGATGCGCTCGTCGACCTGTACGGCCATGCCGTCATCGTTGCTGCGAGTGTAGAGACGGACTCGCTCGCTCTCCGAGAAGCGCACCTCGCCCGAGTTGCCCTTTGCACGAATACGCTCAGCGTCTGGGCTGGCGGTTACAACGGTGATCGAGCCGTCGGCGTTCACGGTGTAGTTGATCGCAGCGGTTGTTCCGTCGCACAGCAAGCCGGTCCACAGCTTGGCTCCGATGGCGTCTGCAAGGGGCTGGGCGACACCACGAAGCGTGCCGATGCCAACGCTGACCTTGGCGCGAGCTGCACCATCATCGTCGATGCTCAGGGAGGCCCGAATGCCCAGCGACCGGCTTTGCGCGCCGCTGGTGAAGGTGACCTTCACGGATGCGCTGCGACTGTCGTCGCCATGGTCGCCATTGTCGCCATTGTCGCCGTGGTGCCCATTGCTCTGGTCACCGTCGTCGGTGTAGTCGGTCTCGCTGATCAGTGCCGTGGCATCGCTGGAGCTGACATCGGTGATGTCCGGGCCGCCATCAGCAGTTGCTCCAACGGTGAATGAGACAGTGGTTGCTACGCCGGTGCCGAACACGTCGCCCGACCAGGCACCGTCACCGGTGATGTCGGCGAGCGACCCGGCCCTGACCTGCACGCCCTGGCGACCGTCGCTGCCCGCCACGACGACCTTGGCGGTGCCGTCTTCGTTGGCGAACACGACCCTGTTGGGCTTGATGGCGGTCGCGGTGAGACCGTCGGCCGGGTTGACCGCCACGCTGGTGAGCGCGCCGCCGGGCCCCATGGCAACGTCAACAGTCAGCTGTACGCCGAAGAGCGGCAGTGTGGTGATGGTTGGTACCGCGCTTGGCAGAGGGGCCGGTTGCGCGTGCGCAACCGAAACACCTACACCGATCACCAGCACTGCTGCGCTGCTGACGATGCTGTTGAACAACGTGCGATGGTTCATGGACTTCCTCCGTCTTGTCGACGCCCACATCACGACACGTCGCACGCAGTAAGAAGGTTTGGTCTGCAACACTCCGATTGACGGAGGGTGGCGAATGAGCAGAGGCGGAGCCGCCGGTGAGACCGCGATTCCTCACGAACGCGGGCGGAAGCGGCGGCGGTCCCACTTCATCGTCTCGACAACTTCGCCGACCTGCGCCGACCACTGCTGGAACACGCCGGCATTGATGACATCGACTGCTTCTTCCAGCGTTGCCTCCTTGTCCAGGAGCACGGTGCGGGCAGCTGGCTCGGCGAGCACATCGCAGAGCTGCACTACATCCCCAACGGCAGTGATGCATGGCGGGCGGGTGGTGCCGTCTACCCGAGTGCTGGGCAGCAGCAGTCGGTAGAAGCGGTCCAGCTCGGCGTCGTCGATGAAGCAGCACAGGTTGTCGTCCCAATCCAGCCAGCCGCGGATTGCCGAGCGCCCGACGGCGGCGTGGAACAACGGGTAGAGCGCCGCAGCCGCCTGCGGCGCGATCTCGTGGTCCTGCATCATCTGCTGCAGTGCGCGGTAGCCGTGGTAGCGGCGAACCGTTTGGGCATTGTTGGCTGCGGCTGCGGCCAATGTGGGTTGGCTGTGGTGGACGCTCTGGCGCTCGAGTAGTCGCAACAGATGATTACGTTGGCCCAGTAACCACGGATCTGCGCCGGCTTCGGTGGCGTCACCCAACAACGCCAATACGAATGCCGGGTCGGTCTCGGGGTGCACGATGGTGATCGGGCAACTCTCGAAGAGCGCTATCACCTCTGGTGACAGCGGCAGGCCGTTGAACTCGGCAGTGTCGGCCAGCAGTCGCAACGCGGCTACGTGGCGCGACCCGTCGATGACCACGAACTGTCCCGAGTTGTTGGCGAGCGCCCGCACCAGGATGCGGCCGATGACCACACCGGGTTGACGGGCGATGGTGCTGGTCAGGCCGTCGAGGCCCGAGTTGCACAGCCGTTGATACGCGCGCAGAGGGACGAAGGCCCGCATGAACGACGCGTCGGAAGCCATCGACGGAGCGTCGGCGACCGATAGCTCGTCGGCCGGATCGAGGAGCAGATCGCGCAGCGGAACTCGGGTGACGTCGAGAAGTGTCTGGACGCGACGAGACCACTCGCCTTCTCCTTCATCGGGCTGCGGCCGCGGGTCAGCCGTTTTTACGGTCGGCCTGCTTTGCCTTCTTGACGTCGCGCTTTTCCTTGAGCGACTTTCCCGCCTTCTTGGCGGCGGGCTTTTGAGGTGACTTTTCGGGCATGTGCCCTCCCTTGGGTTCTTGCTCAGGCAGTCGTATCAGGAATCAGTCGGCCAGCTTCGATCGCGACCATCGGATTGCGGTTCTCGTCACCCGGAACGCCGAGCGATTCGCGAAAGAGGGTGATGGCGTGCATCGTGCCAGCTTCGTGCAGCCCTGCATTCATGATGCGGTTGACCGACGGGCTCAGATCGCCGAACTCCATACGGATGGCGTGAGCAATTGCTTCGCTGGGGGTGTGGTCCTCGGCAAGCACCGAGTTTGGCTTCACGCCACGTTTGGTGGCTGCCTTGCGCGGCTTGGCCGGCGCCTTCACCGGAGCGGCCTTCGCAATGATCGGGCGATCTTCAGCGAGCGTGTCGTCTGCGGGCTTCTTCTTGGTGGGCATGGCTTCCTTCGCGGCAAGAGGGCGTACGACCCCTGGCGGACGTCAAAAAGGACCGGCACGAGACGTCGGCGAGTCTACCGCCATCCGCCACTGTCAGGATCTGATGCCTCCGCCGGTGGCCGGGAAGTCGCCGACGCTGGGCCCGAATCTCAACACCTGTGCAACATTCCGGCCCAGCGTGTCTGGAGTGCGGGGGGTCGCCGGCCGACTCGGGGCGATCGAGACAGCGCAGGTACGGTTCGCAACATGAGTGAAGCCTGGATCATCGATGCCGTCCGTTCACCGCGAGGCAAGGGCAAGGAGACCGGTGCGCTGCACAACGTGCATCCGCAACGCATCCTTGCCCAGGTTCTCGACGCGCTGCAGCGACGAAACGGGTTCGACACCGCCGAGGTCGACGATGTGATCATGGGGTGTGGCGCCGGCAGCGGCGACCACTCCATGGACATTGCGCGGATGGCGGCACTCGATGCTGGGTGGAGCATTCAGGCTCCGGGCGTCACGCTCAACCGCTTCTGTGGCAGCGGGCAGCAGGCCGTCAACTTTGCCTCGATGGGCATCCTGGCCGGCTTCCAGGACATGGTCGTGGCCGGTGGCGTGGAGAGCATGTCGCGCCCAGCGCCGATGCACGTCGACGGTTTCACCGCCAACAACAATCACCTGCGCGACCAGTACGACATGGTGCCGCAGGGCATCAGCGCCGACCTGATCGCCAGCGTGGAGGGCTTCTCACGCGAGGAGCTGGACCAGTTGGCAGTCGACAGCCAGAACCGTGCCGCCGAGGCCATCGCCGAGGGCCGCTTCGAGCGTTCGCTGGTGCCGATCTTTCACGACGACGGCACGCTTGCACTCGACCACGACGAGCACCCTCGCGCCGGCACCACCTTGGCCGACCTCGCAAAGCTGGCACCGGCGTTCGCCGGCATGGGCAACCACACGATGGGCGGCCGCGAGCTGACGATCGATGAGACCGCTCGCAAGGCGTACCCGCACCTTGCGGAGATTCGCCACGTGCACCACGGTGGCAACTCGTCGGGTGTCGTTGACGGTGCTGCTGCGGTGCTACTCACCTCGCCCGAGTACGCACGTGCGCAGGGATACACACCGCGCGCCAAGGTGACGATGGCAGCGACCGCTGGTGACGAGCCTGTCATCATGCTCACCGCTCCCGGGCCGGCCACCGACCTTGTGCTGAAGAAGGCCGGTATGACGCTCGCCGACATCGACCTCTTCGAAGTCAACGAGGCCTTTGCTGCGGTGCTGCAGAAGTGGCTTCGCCATACCGGAGCCGATTGGGACAAGGTCAACGTCAACGGCGGCGCCATGGCGCTGGGCCACCCCATCGGTGCGACCGGGGCGATGTTGATCGGCACGTTGCTCGACGAGTTGGAACGGCGCGACCTACAGACCGGTCTGGTGACGATGTGCACCGGTGGTGGCATGGCCACGGCCACCATCATCGAACGCATCTGAGCCGGCACCGATCTGCCCGTCACCCGGGACAGTGTCAGCTGGAGTGCTCCAGTCGGCGAAGGGCATCGAGCGACTTCCGGTATGCGTCGTCGTCATCGACCCATTCGGCAGCGAATGCCGAGGCATCGAGCGTCGCGGCAAGCGTGTCGGCGTCGGTCGCGTGGAAAATTGCTGCCAGCTGGGCATTCGGGGCGTGTGGTGCCGCCCCGCGTTGCACCGCGGTGGCCACGAAACGATCCTGCAGTATGCCCCACTTGCCGCGTTGCCGACGTTGCCACCACCGCACGAGCGCACGACCCACCAGCATCAGCATTGCGAACGCGAGCACGGCAACCATGATGACCGTGATGTGGTTGCCGATGGTGCGGGCGAGCGCCTTTGCTACCTCACCGCCGATGCTCGGCCGCTCTGCCTCACCGGACAATGGCACCGAGGACGTGGGGTCGAATGCCACCCAGCCATAGCTCGGGAAGCGCACCTCCACCCAGGCGTGCGCATCGCTCGCGCGGCTGATCCACACGCCGGCAATCGCGTCACGACCACTCGGCACGTACCCGGTAGCGATGCGCGCCGGGACGCCAAGAGAGCGCAACATGACTGCGGTGGCGGTTGCAATTTGCTCGCAGAAGCCTTGCTTCGACTCGAACAGGAAGTCGTCGACAGCGTTCGCGCCTGCTGGCGGTACCGGCGAAAACAGGTCGTAGGTGACGTTCTGGGACAGCCACGATTGAATCGCAAGAATGGTGTCGTAGGTGGTTGGCGCAGCCAGCTGCGCTGCGAGTTCTTGCGTTCGCGAAGTTGTACTTGGCGGCAGCTGTAGGAAGACGCCGGGAGTGTCGGCGGTGGCGATGTTGCCCTCGGCGCGCAGACCTTCACCGGTGGCGCCAGACCGCTGCGACACCACGGTGTAGGCGCTTCCCACCGGCAGTACGACCTCTGCGCGAAGGGCGCCATCGGGTCGTGCCCACAACGGCGCCTCCAGCAGAACACGCTCGGCGCGGCTGGCTGCGAACACGATGTTGGGAAGGTTCACCTGGGAGTAGAAAGTTTGGATGAACTGTTCGCTGTCGTTGCGCGGCACGTCGCCAACGGTCGGCCCGATCGTGTGGTCCGGACCGTCGGATCGCAGGCCCGCATCGGTATCCACGCTCCACGACCGACCATCGAAATTGGTAAAGGTCTGCCCGCGCCAGAAGTCGGCGAATGGCGCTCGAACGCGCAACACCACGTCGTTCCCGAGCGCACCGCGCAACGAAGTGTCCATTGTCGGGCTGAACCCCGGGTAACCCCCGGAGCCGCTTCCCGACCGATCGGTCACCACGGCTCCGCCGAGCAGGGGCGAGCCGTCGGCGGCGACCAGGCCACCATCGCTGGGGGTCGGCCGGTAATCCTCCAACCAACTGGGGAGTGTCAGCTGCGCAGGACCATCGGGAATCGGCACTGCGGCAAGCACCGCCAGGACAGCGAACGCGGCAGCAATCGCAACGCCAGTGCGACGTGCGGTCCGACGAACGGTTCTCGCCGTACGGGAGCGGTCGAGGCGTGTAATGGCATTCGAGCCAAGCGCCAGACCGAGCAGCGCAATACCAATCCACACTGCAAGGCGATCATCAACGCGGATGCCCGCTGCGTACGCCGTCAACATCGCCGCGCAGGCGAGCGTGACACGGGCCGATCGACGATCGACACACTCGAAGCCCTGCACCACCACCAGCGTGACCAACATCTGCGGCAGTAGGAAACGCAACGATGTGACGATGCTGTCGATGACACCCAGGTCGATGAGGGTGACGCTGACCGAAATGCCGGCCACTAGCCCGGCTACCTGACGCATGTTCTTGCGGTGCGTGGGCCCGCGCATGGACAGCAGCGCGCCGAGGGCGATCGCAGCCAACACCACTCCGAATTCCAGCGGTCCGTAACCGAGTGGCTCGAGCAGCATCATCGGTGGAGCCGCGGCTGCGAGTGCCACAGCCCAACGAGCCCGCGGCAACAACTCTCCGGTCGGTTCGGGCGAGGACAGAGCAAGTGGGCGTCGCCACCATGAGAGCACTGGCTCGGCGGCCCGAGCTCCATCAGGTTCGAAAGCAGCGCTCCAACGCGCTGCCGCCTCGCGGTCAGGCACGATCGTGGGCTCGTCACCATCAACGCTCACTGCGACTGCAGCGCCCGCAGCCAGACCACTCTCGAGCGTGTTGCGAATGCGTGCGGCTTCTTCGCTCGCATCGGCCGTGCCCGTCCGCGCTCGCACTGTCCATTGCTCCGCCACATCGGTGAGTCGCTGACGGAGGACGAACTCGCCGCTGCGTAACGTCGCCGGCCAGTGGATAGCTGTCAGCTCGTCGCCCTGCCGCCAGGTGCGTACGCCGTCGATCTCATCGCGGCCGGCAAGGGTGCTGGCCACTTGATCGAGGTTCCCGTCGCTGCCGCAGCGCTCATACGGCGCGTCGGTCAGCGCTACCTCGGGGGCGACGAACAGCGGCACGATAGGAATCGTGCTGGTGCGGCACCACCACACGTTGCCGAAGGTGCCGGCGGTCGATTGTCGAACGTCGACCTGCTCGTGGATGCCTCGCCGTGGAGCGGTGCCGATGAAGCGATTCGGACCGGGCTGCATCCAGCCACTCGCGACCAACTGCGCATCAGCCCGTAGCTCGACGTGCACCTGGTGAAGTGCGTTCGAGTGAACTTGCCATTCCAACTCGTTGTTGGCTGTCGCCAGCGATGCGACAGCGACCGTTGGCTCCACTGACCGGCGGATGCACCACCAACTGTCGAGCGCACTCGCAACGAACGCCACGAAACCGACGGCGAGGATGATCACCACGGCCGCAGCGCCGGTGAGTAGCGCGATCATCGCCGCGATCACCCACGCAACGCCCAGCGACACCGCACCACGCGCAAGGCCCGCCGGTCGGTTCAACGGCGTGGCGCCTGCACGGCGGCAACGCATTCGGCAACGCATTCGGTCGCGGCAACCGTCGTGGACGACCGCTCCTGACCAACGAGTACGAGGCGATGGGCCAACGCGCTCCGGGCTGCCAGGGAAACGTCGTGAGGGGCGACAAAGTTGCGACCGTCCATCACTGCGAACGCCTTCGCCAATGCGATCATCGCCACCCCGCCGCGGGTCGAGGCGCCCAGCCGAATGCGCGGGTGGGCGCGGGTCGCGTGCAGAATCCCCACGGCATATGCGGCGACGGTGTCCGCCAGGTGAACCCGTTGCACCTGCTGGCGACACGCAGCCAGTTCCTCCATCGTCGCAACACGGCTCACGCTGCCGAGGCGGGCGCGACCGCGCCGGCCGGTCAGTACTTCCACCTCCTCCTCCGCGGTCGCCCTGCCGAGGCTGATGGCGGCCATGAAGCGGTCTGTCACGCCTTCTGTGAGCGGATAGGTGCCGGCCATCTCGACCGGGTTCTGCGTGGCGATGACCACGAACGGGACTGGCACCGGATGAGTGATGCCGTCGACCGTGACGTGGTCCTCCTCCATCACTTCCAGCAGCGCCGACTGCGTGCGCGGGTTCGCACGGTTGAGCTCGTCGAACAGCACTACGTTGGCGAACACGGGTCCGGGCCGAAAATGCAGCCCGAAACCATCGGCGTTCGGCGACAGCGACCCCACAACGTCGGCCGGCAACAGGTCGGCGGTGCCCTGCACGCGGGCGAACGACCCACCCACCGAGGCAGCAACGGTTTGCGCCAGCAACGTCTTGCCAACGCCGGGGATGTCCTCGGCGAGCAGGTGACCGCCGGCCAATACGCACGCAACGGCCACTTCGATCTGCTCGTGACGGCCGGCCAGAACTGAACTGATGCTGGCCACCAACGCTGCTGCAAGCGACTTCGGCGCAGAGGGCGCGGGCGTGCGGTCGGAGGCCAATGTAGAAGTCATGCCATCGTTCATCGGCCGCGTAGAGGCTGTTCTCAAGTGCGAGAGTTGTGCGCGTGGCGCTCGGCCGAGATGTTGCCGGAGGGGCACGATTGCAAGTGGTTGTAGATGTGACGTGTGCGCTGTGTCACACAACGATCGCGGCACGAATCACGTTGACCGTTTCCAGCGCCGCGAGGGCCGCGTCAGCGCCCTTGTTGCCGGCCTTGCTTCCTGCTCGCTCCAGCGCCTGGTCCATCGTGTCGACCGTGATGATGCCGTTGGTGACCACCACGCCAGTGTCGTGGGCGACGCGTATGAGGCCGGCGGCACTCTGGTTCGCGATCACCTCGAAGTGGTATGTCGCGCCGCGCATGACAGCGCCGAGTGCAACGATTGCGTCGTATCGGCCACTCGCTGCTAGAGCTTGCGCTGCCATCGGGATCTCCCACGCGCCAGGTACCCACACGGTGTCGATCGCGTCGGCGCTAGCGCCGTGACGAATGAGTGCATCGCGAGCGCCCACCTCCAATCGACCAACGATCAAGTCGTTGAAGCGGCTGCACACCAATGCGAAACGCAGGCCGGCGCCATTCATCTGTCCATGAAACGTGGTCATACAAGTGCTCCTGTGTGAATGATGAGATCAGCGATCGAGATGAGCGGCAGCTCGTGCGCACGTGCAAACTCGGCCAGATGGGGGAGGCGTGCCATCGACCCGTCGTCGAGCACCAGCTCGCTGAGCACGCCTGCAGGCGAGCGCCCAGCGAGGCGGGCAAGATCGACCGCTGCCTCGGTGTGCCCCGGCCGTTCCAGCACCCCGCCGGCGCGAGCACGTAGCGGAAAGATGTGGCCCGGTCGGTTGAGCTGGTTCGGCGTGGTGGTCGGGTCGGCGAGAGCCCGCAGTGTGGCGGCGCGGTCGGCGGCTGAAATGCCGGTCGTCGTTCCGGCGGCAAGGTCGACGGTGACCGTGAAGGCCGTGCGGAACTGGTCTGCGTTCGCTGCCGGTGGCACCATCAACGGCAGCTGAAGTGCGTCGCAGGTGTCGCCTGTCAGGGCCGCGCAGATGACACCAGAGGTGTGGCGCACGAAGAAGGCGATTGCCTGCGGCGTTGCCAGATCCGCCGCCATGATGAGGTCGCCCTCGTTCTCGCGATTCTCGTCGTCGGCCACGACCACGATGCCGCCGGCAGCAAGGTGGACGAGAGCGTGATCGATGCTGTCGAAAACGTTCATGTTGCGTCTGCTTCCTTGTGACCGGCCAGCAGTCGTTCGACGTACTTCGCAAGCACGTCGACCTCGATGTTGACTCGGTCACCACGCCGTTTGGTGCCGAGCGTCGTCACCTCCGATGTGTGCGGAATGATGGCAACCGTGAATGTGTCGGCGGTCGGCGCCACGACCGTCAGGCTGACGCCGTCCACCGTGATCGACCCCTTCTCCACCACGTACTTCATCAACCCGATGGGGATGCGCACTTGCAGGTCTGGCACGGGCTGCAGCACCTCACCTACACCATCCACATGGCCCTGTACCAGGTGCCCTCCGAGGCGGTCGGCCAGACGCACCGATCGCTCGAGGTTCAGCGGCGAGCCGACAGTGATGCCGCGCAGGCTGGTGCGCGCCAGCGTCTCGTCGCTGACGTCAGCTTCCCACCATCCGTCGCCCTGTGCGACCAGGGTGAGGCAGCAGCCGTTGACGGCGATCGAATCGCCCAGGTGCACGTCCTCCAATACGAGCTGCGCTGCGATTCGCAGGCGCGCGTCCTCGAAGGCCGCGACATTCCCCATCTCCTCCACGATTCCCGTGAACATGTGCCAGTCCTGCCTCTCATTGCCGGTTCGTTGCGAGGTCTGCAGGAGTACGGCAACGCGAACAAGACGGCGCAGCTGCCCGTCCAAAAATGGACATGGCGGCGCGACCGAATCGCATACGTCGACCCTGCTCCCATCCGGACTATGACCGTCGGCCTCTGGATTACACAGAGTCGGCCACACACACACCACCTGAGTGACGCTTGTCGTGTGCGGTTCGCGGGCTCTCACCGCCGATAGGGAATTTCACCCAACCCCGCAGGGGGTTTATTCAGTTGTCAGCCGTGAACGGTAGCGCCGACCGTGCCCACTCGCCCCGTCGAACCGCAACCGGCTCTGTGTCGAACCCGGCAACTCTCAGACCCAGGTGAGCACCCGACAGCCTTTACGTAGAAGCTCTGGGGGCGGTGAGACGTTGATACAGGTTGACGTAAGCGCCGGCGGCACTGGACCAGCTGACGTCGCGCGTCATTGCTCGTTTCACGACTCGCTGCCAGGTGAGGGTGTCGGCGTAGAGGTCGCAGGCGCGGTCAACAGCGGTGGCCAACTGCTCTGCGTCGACGGGGCTGAACTGGAAGCCGGTGGCGACCCCGTCGTGCAAGGCGGCCCAGTTGGAGTCGATGACCGTGTCCGCCAGCCCGCCGACGCGAGCGACCACCGGCAGCGTGCCGTAGCGCAGGCCGTACAACTGGGTGAGCCCACATGGCTCGAAACGTGATGGCACGATGATCGCATCGGAACCTGCCTGCAACCGATGCGACAGCGGCTCGTCGTATCCGATGGTCACCGAAACGTCGCCGTAGTGTTCCTCGGCGGCGCGGCGCAAGCCGTCCTCCAGCGCTCGCTCGCCAGCGCCGAGTACGGCCAACTGTGCGTCGCGGGCCAGCAGTCGCGGCAGCGCATCGAGCAGTAGGTCGAGACCCTTCTGGGTGGTGAGGCGGCTGACCACGCAGAACAGCGGGGCGTCGACGCGAACGTGCAGCCCGAGTTCGACCTGGAGCGCAGCCTTGTTGGTGGCCTTCGCCGGCAGTCGCCGCACCGAGTAGGGAGTGGTCAGAGCAGGGTCAGTGGCAGGGTTCCACACCGTGACGTCGATGCCATTCGCAACGCCGGTGAGATGGTCTGGCCGAGCGCGAAGCAGGCCGTCGAAACCCATGCCCTGGTCGGGTGTGCGGATCTCTCGGGCATATGTGGGGCTGACCGTACTGAGGTGACTGCTCCACAGAACGCCGGCCTTCAGGAAACTGAGGTTGCCCCAGTACTCAATGGAGTCGATGTCGCCCGGCGGCAGCGCGGCGGGTGGCAGACGCAGGCTGGCCAGGGTGTCGGTGCCGAAGAGACCCTGGAACGCAAGGTTGTGAATGGTGAGCAAGGTGGGTGGCACTGTCCTTGGATCGAGGGGCTTCTGCTCGAAGTGCAGGTAGGCCGCCGTGAGCGCGGCCTGCCAATCGTGCAGATGCACCAACTCCGGTTGCCAGTCGCCGAGCCGGCCCATCGCGATCTCCGCGCCCACCCATGAGAGCGCCCCGAAACGCAGGTGGTTGTCCGGCCAATCGTTACCCGACGCATCGAGGTACGGCCCGCCGCCGGTGCGGGCATAGAGGTGCGATGCCTCCAGCAGCAGCACCTCCAATCCTTCTGACGTGTGGCCTGCAGTGAGCGTTCCGCTGCCGCCGAAGAGCTTGGGCAGCGCCGCCACCTTGCGTACGCCGATCAACTGTTCGCGCACACCCGGGTAGCCGGGCAGCAGTACTCGTGCTGTGACGCCGAACGGCGCCAACGCCAATGGAAGTGCGCCGACAACGTCGGCCAAACCGCCGGTTTTCACCAATGGGTAGCACTCCGGGGCGACGAACAGGACCTTCACGTCGAAAGACCGTAACTGATGGACCCGAGCGTGCGAGCGACGCGGTACATTCCGGACATGGCCGAACCCAAGGTGCTCGTCATCGTTCTCGCTGGTGGAGAGGGAAAACGAATGCTGCCCCTCACGGAGGACCGCGCCAAGCCGGCCGTGCCCTTTGGTGGCAGCTACCGAATCATCGACTTCGCGCTCTCGAACTTCGCCAACTCACGGTTCTTGAAGATCGTGGTGCTGACGCAGTACAAGAGCCACAGCCTCGACCGCCACATCAGCCAGACCTGGCGGTTCAGCGGGCTGCTGGGCAACTATGTGACGCCGGTGCCCGCACAAATGCGTCGTGGCCCACACTGGTTCGCTGGTTCGGCCGACGCGATATATCAGAACCTCAACCTGATTTCCGACGAGATGCCAGATGTGGTGTGCGTCTTCGGCGCCGACCACATCTACCGCATGGATGTCAGCCAGATGGTCGCCCAGCACCTCTCCTCAGGGGCAGGCGTCACTGTCGCTGCAATCCCGGTGGGCTACGAGGATGCCAAGTCGTTCGGCGTGATCGAAGCCGACGAGGCGGGCAAGATGGTCGCCTTCCACGAGAAGTCGCGCACACCGCCGACCATCATCGGTGACGAGACGCGTTGCCTGGCCAGCATGGGCAACTACGTGTTCTCCACCAAGACGCTGATCGACATCGTCACGCCTGCAGGGCAGGACGACCAGCACACCGATCTGGGCGGTCATATCATTCCGGCGCTGACGGCGGCTGGCGTGGCCCATGTGTACGACTTCTCCACGAACGTCGTGCCGGGGCAGGACGATCGCGAGAAGGGTTACTGGCGCGATGTCGGCACCATCGACTCGTACTACGACGCCAACATGGACCTGCTGTCACCAGTTCCGGTGTTCAACCTCTACAACGACCGATGGCCAGTGTTCACCAGCCATCAGCCGTTGCCGCCCGCAAAGATTTCGCGTGGTTCCGGCGGTGAGCCGTCGTACGTGGATGGCAGCCTGTTGTGTGCAGGGTCGATTGTCTCGGGCTCACACGTCGAACGCTCCATCGCCTCGCCTGGCGTGCGTGTGAACCACGACGCGCACGTCACGGACAGCCTGCTGTTCCCCGGTGTCGAGGTCGGACCCGGTGCGCGTATCAATCGGTGCATCGTCGACAAGAATGTGATCATCCCGGCCGGTGCGCGCATCGGTTTCGATGCCGAGGCCGACGCAGCCAGGTTCACCATCAGCGATCATGGCATCGTCGTCATCCCCAAGGGCTTCGTCTTCTGAGTCGCTCGTCTCCGTCTGGGTGTCCTCAGTCCCGGAAGCCGAAACTGACGACACCCAGAAACTTCCGTGCGACGATTCGCCCCCAGAAACTGCTTGCGTGCGCAAATGGGGGGTCTGGGCCCCTGGGGTGGACCTGGGCAAGATGCGTTCCGGAAGCCGGAACTGACGACACCCAGAAACTTCCGCGAGCTGGTCAGTTCCTACGGCAGTTCGGTGGAGGTGGCTTCTATTGCTCCGGCGATGACTATGTGGCGCAAGTCCGGTGGTGCAACGTCGTCGGCGGCCAGGGACCTGCTCACTCGCCCCGCCAGGTTGCGGTCGTTCATGATCGCCCTTGCAACCGTGGGCGCGAAGCGGCCGCCGACGCCGATCTGACCCGAGGCGACCGCGGCGATCAGCGCGCTTGATACTTTCGCCGCCACCGGCTGCACCTTGTCCCAGTCGACTTCGGCGGCCATCGTCTTCATCGACTGCGCCACCTCGGCACCGCGCCCGCTGGTGGACGCGCGTACCTTCGCCCAATCAACGCCCTTCATTGCGTCGGCCACTTCGGCTGCCTGCGCTTCCTCCGAGGCTTCCGACGAGGCATCGTCAACCGGGGTAGCCAACGCTTGGCCTGCCTCGAACTCGGTGCGTAGGTTGCGGGCGAACTCGCTGGCCCTGGTGGTTACCTTCGACGTCGCCGGCTTGACTGCGTTCGTCAAACGTGCGGCGGCGCGACCAAGTCCGTGAGCCGTCATGACGCTAAAGCTACGCACGAATGGACGCCACGAGCGACACTGAGGAGGTGACAGGACGTGGTACCCATCCAAAACCGGTCGAGTTCCGAACGATGAGCATGTCGACCAGCGCCGAGCACACGCACCGCGAGGCGCCATGGGCGTCTTGAGGGCCATGCGTGCCCGGCCGGCCGACGTTGCAGCTGATCTGAACGACCCAATCGGCGAACTCCTACGCCGTGCCGGTCGCGGTGATCAGTCGGCCTTCGCCGAACTCTACGACGCACTCTCCCCCCTGGTGTACGGCGTGGTGCTGAAGGTGGTGCGAGACCCCTCGCAGGCCGAAGAGGTTGCCCAAGAGGTGTTCGTCGAACTGTGGCGGCTTGCCGCTCGGTTCGATGGCACCAAGGGCAACGCCAAAACGTGGGCTGCCACGCTGGCGCATCGCAGGGCGATCGATCGAGTGCGCAGCGAGCAGGCCTCCCGCGTGCGCCAGGACCGCGATGCCAGCCAGACCATCAGCGACGAGCGCGATGCGGTTGCAGCGGAAGTGGAATCAACGTTCGACCAGGCCCGAGTGCGCCATGCCTTGCTGCAGCTCTCCGAACTGCAGCGCACAGCTGTGGAGTTGGCCTACTTCGCCGGCCATACGTATCGAGAAGTAGCGGTGTTGCTCGGTGTCGCCGAAGGCACCGTCAAAAGCAGAATTCGCGACGGGATGATCCGTCTACGAGATGAACTGGGAAGTGAGTCATGACCGATATCGACGTCCACCACCTCGCTGCGGCCTACGCACTTGACGCCCTGGATGACCGTGAGCGCTCAGCGTTCGAGGCCCACTACGGGGCGTGCGAAGTGTGCCGCACCGATGTGCTCGAGTTCCGCCACACCCTGACGCACGTGGCCGACTCGTTGGTGGCGCAGCCGCCGATGTCACTGAAGGTGAAGGTGATGGCGGAAGTGGCGACCACCCGTCAGTTCTCCCCTTTGGTCGCTCCAGTCGTCGCCCTCGACGAGCGGCGGCGCGCACGTTCCCTGATGTCGATGGCCGCAGCCGCCGCAGCGATCGTGATGATCGTGGTCGGCGTCGTCTCGTTCCGTGGCGGTGACGAGCCCGACACCTTCGCAGCCGATCTGGCTCGCGTGCTGGAGCAGCCCGACTCGCAGGTACTCAGTCTGGAGAACCAGGGTGGTGCCGAGGGCACCTTCAGGGTCGCATGGTCGAACTCGCTGGGCGAGGCGGTGCTGATGGGCGAAGACCTGCCGACCACGCCAGACGACAAGGCGTACGAGCTATGGCTCATCACCCCCGACAGTTCGACGGCGATGTACGTGCTCGATCCGGCCGAGGACGGCAACGTTCACCGCACGTTGAAAGCCCCTTCCGACCCGACCGCCTGGGCCATCACCGTCGAGCCCGCTGCCGGCTCGGCGACGGCCACCGGCGACATCATCTTCGTCGCCAACGTCTAACGACCGAACCGACAACTGGTGAATGGCCCTGGGCAATGTGATATCGAAGAGTGTCATGTTCTGCCGCCCATTGGCCGGCGACCCTGCCGGTCCGGTCACGTGTACTCGTCGATGGGCGCAGGAGCGTGTCTCTGGCAAGTGGTCGTGGCATGGAAGCAAGCCGACAGGCGGGCGGTAGCGTCGGCCGCATGACGAGCGGGTTGGATGAGTCAGTTCGCGCGCAGTTGTCTGCGCACGCGAAGTTGCCCGTCGAGCAGGCAACGGTGCTGCCGCAAGCCGCCTACACCGACCCGGCGGTGCTGCGATTGGAGCGAGAGCGCGTCTTCGCCAGCGAGTGGCTGTGCGTGGGGCGAACGGCCGACGTGCCGAGCAACGGCGACTACGTGACGCGCGAGATTCCGTCGCCGCGCGACGACTCGTTGCTGTCGGTCATCGTGGTGCGCGGTGAGGACGGCGTGGTGCGCGCCTTCACGAATGCGTGTGCGCACCGCTGTGCGACGCTGCTGGATGGCGACGGCAACACCGTTCGTATCACCTGCCCGTATCACGCATGGGTCTACCGGCTGGATGGCCAGTGCATTGCGGCGCCGTACATGCAGCAAACCGTCGAGGCCGACGGGGCACCGTTCGACCCCGCCAACCATCGGCTGACGGAAATGGCAATGGAAGTGTGGGAAGGCTTCATCTACGTGAGTCAGTCGGCCCAACCGACGCCGCTCGCCCCCCGAGTCGCCGGCCTCACCGATGTCGTCAGCCGCTATCGAATGGCCGGCTACGTGACCGTCGCCGGCGGCACAGACGTGTGGGACACGAACTGGAAGTGTCTTGCAGAGAACTTCCTCGACGCCTACCACGTGTTCAAAGTGCACAAGTACACGTTCGCCAAGGACAGCGACAGCACGGGCAGTACGACTGTCCACCCTGGCGGTGAGGGCTACACGTACCACGTCGCCGTCGACGACCCGGCCAGTGCGTACGGGGTAGCGCACCCCACCAACGAGGTGCTCGATGGAACCTGGCGGCACAGCACCATGTTGACGGCGACATATCCGACGCACGTGATTCAACTGCAGCCCGACTGGCTGTGGCACCTGGTGCTCAGTCCGGTCGGCGTCGGCCAGGTCCACATCCGCTGGTCGCTCGCGATCGCGCCGGAAGTGTGGAACGACACCGATCTCGACCGCGAGCCGTTCCTGACGCGCATCCTCGATCTACTGACAGCGGTCAACGGTGAGGACCGTCCGGTCATCGAGGGAGTCTGGCGAGCGCTGCACCATCGCGACTCGCCGAGAGGCCCGTTCAGCTACCTCGAACGCAACGTCTACGACATCGGCCGCTACGTCGCCGGACGCCTCACCGACGACCCCATGTGACGAGTATCGCCTCCGACTGAACGCGTCGGCGTATTTGCGGCGTATCCTCCAACACGTCGCTGACAGTCACGTTGCGCCGCGGAAACCTGCGGCCCGGGCTTCAGACGGTTACGCATACGGAGTGCAATGGCTGAGGTACGACAACTCGAAGCGGCTATCTGGTCCATCGCTGACGGTCGCGGCGCGCCCGACGATCTGGCGTTGTTCGAGAGCGACGAGTCCATGTCGTTGGCAGTACTCGATCGTCTCATCGGCGATGCAGAGGAAGACCTCGCCAACGTGCGTGGCATCTCTGGCGACGAGCGCGACCAGGTGGTCGCTGACTTCGCCGAGACGCTGAGGAGTCTGCACCGTACGGCCGCCCGCCTCAAGCCGCTGCCGCCGTCGCCGATACTCGCCGAACTCGACGATGACGACTCCATCTCGTGGGAGTACCTCGAGCCGGGCGAGGTGCAGTTGCAGGCCTCATGGGCCGATGGTCGGGTCATCGTATGGGCTGCAGGTCGCGGCACCGAGCCTGCCGACAACGACGCGCTCGCCGATCGGCTACAGGCCGTCGACGGCCCGCCGCACGGTTGGGAAGTTCACCCCGGCGTGGCACTGCCCAACGGCATGAAAGCCGAAGCGCTGTCCATCCCGATGCGTGGCGCGCTCGGTTGGCTCGTCTCGGTCGGCGGCAACGCAGCGCACGAGGGTGTCGGCCCCAGCCTGCTGTGGCTCGGCAGGGTTGCGGTGGAGGGAGTGCGCCTTGCTGCCCGCGGTGCCATCGTTCCCAGCGTGCGGGTCGCTGCCCGCCGCGACGGCCACGGCACCGATGCCGCGCTGCGCTGGATTCCGGCGTACATCAGCCGTGCTTCGCTCGATGAATTGGCTGCGGTCATGCCAGCGACAGTCACCGCAGTCGAGTTGGGTGCCGGGCATACGGTGACGGTCTCCGTCATCGGTGCTGTCATCGACGCAATCATGAGCGAAGCGGCCGAGCGTGTAGAGCTGAAAGCACAGCCGCCGGCCGCAAAGACGATCACCGATCTTGGCGACTCGCTGCTGGCCCGTGTCGACGGTGCACCGTTTGCTGCCGATGCCTCGCTGGCTCGCGACATGTCGCGCCGGTTCGACCAGTGGACCCGTTCAGTCACCGACACCGGGCACGCGCGCCTAGTGGTGCAGCTCGATCCGCCAGGCATCGGCGGTGTGTGGCTGATGTCGGTACACGTCAAGCACGCCAAGGCCAAGTTGGTCCCCATCGACGAAGCGTTGCGTGCACCCGACGGGGGTCGAGCAGCGCTCGCGGAGTGGTCCCGGCTCGGTCGCATTTTCCCTGCTCTCGGTCGCGCAGGCATCAAGGCGCGTGGGCAGCTTGCGCTCAGCCAGGACGAAGCGTGGGACTTTCTGACGGTGGTCGGCCCCACACTGGTCACGACTGGCTTCGATGTTCGTGCCCCATTGATCTCGCGTCGCAAGGCAACGCCGTCGCTGCGGCTGTTCGCTGAAGAGTCGGCCGGTTCGGTCGTCGGTGCGCAGCAGCTCTCCAACGTTGCGTGGTCGGTGCTGTTCGACGATGTCGAGCTCTCCGCGGGTGAAGTCGCGCGGCTGGCCAAGCAGGCTCGCCCCCTCGTCCAGTCGCGCGGTAAGTGGGTGGAACTGGATCGCGTCGACCTGGAGAAGGCCGCCGCGGCGCTGGCCGAGCGCGAGTCCACCACCAAGATGACAGGCGCCGAGATCCTGCGCCACAGCATGGGGCTCGATACGTCGGGGCTCGCCGGCGGCATCGTGGTGCAGGGTCAGAGCTGGGCCAACGACGTGCTGCAGCGGGCCAGCGAAGCATCGGCTGCGCCGGTCACCCCGCCGGACGGTTTCGTCGGTGAGCTGCGTTCGTATCAGACGGAGGCACTGTCGTGGATCGGCTTCCTCGACGCTGCGGCGCTCGGCGGCTGCCTGGCGCTCGACATGGGGTTGGGTAAGACGCCTACCGTGCTCGCACATCTCGCCCGCACTGCTGGCAACGGCACCACCTTGGTCGTTGCGCCTGCCGCAGTCGTGGGCAACTGGGCCGCCGAGGCCGCTCGCTTCGCTCCTGGGTTGCGAGTGCTCGTGCATCATGGCAACTCGCGTTCCGAGGCCGACGAGTTCACCGCCCAATTGGCGAAGGCCGACATCGTGATCACGACCTACGCAACCGCAGTGCGCGACGTCGACATGCTGGCCGCAACCGAGTGGCGAACGATGGTGCTCGACGAGGCGCAGGCCATCAAGAACCCGGCCAGCGAGACCGCACAGCAACTGCGTCGCATCGCCGCCCACACGCGGTTGGCGCTCACCGGTACACCGATCGAAAACGGTGTTGCCGATCTGTGGGCCATTCTTGATTTCACCAACCCTGGCCTGGTCGGGCCGCGACCGGCGTTCGTCGCCCAGATGTCGGGCGACAGCGAGTCTGCACTGAAAGCGCTCAACGGCATCCTGCTCTTCCGCCGTACCAAGACCGAGCCGGAAGTGGCCGCCCAGCTGCCCGACAAGATCGACGAACTGGACCACTGCACGATGACGCCCGAGCAGATCGGGCTGTACCAGGCGGTGCTCGACGATCTGGTGCTCAACGTCACCAACGAGTTGGGGGAGAAGAAGGAGGGCGCAATTCTCGCCGCCATCACCGCCCTCAAGCAGATCTGCAACCACCCGGCCGCGTACAACGACGATGGCCGGCCGTTGGCCGGTCGGTCGGGCAAACTCGCTCGGCTGGAAGAGATTGTCGAGTCGGTGTTTGCCGCCGGCGAACGGATGCTGATCTTCACCCACTTCGCCACTTGGGGGCGCCGGCTCGCCGAGCACCTCACCGCGCTCAGCGGCACGCCGGTTGCGTGTTACGACGGCAGTCTCAGCCGCACGGTGCGCGACAAGATGGTGGCCGAGTTCCAGGCGCTGGAGGGCCCAGGAGCACTGGTGCTGTCGCTGAAGGCCGGCGGGACAGGTTTGAACCTGACCAACGCGAACCACGTCGTACTGTATGACCGCTGGTGGAACCCGGCCGTCGAAGACCAGGCGCGTGACCGTGCATGGCGTATTGGCCAGAGCAAGACCGTCATCTCGCACCGTTTGGTGTGCCCAGGCACCGTTGACGAAAAGGTCGAGGAAGTGGTTGCCGGGAAGCGGCACATTGCGCAGTTGGTGCTGCCCAGGGGCAGCTCGATGGCAGACCTCGACACCGACCAGTTGCGCCTCGCGTTCGGCCTGCGCCCCGATGAATTGCTGACAGAGGACGAACGATGAGCCGCCAACCACAATCTGCTTCTCAGCCGGCCGCTCGTAACGGCAACGGCAACGGCAACGGCAACGGCAACGGCCAGCGTCGTCGGTCTGGCTCGCGCCAGAACGGTGCGCGCCAGGCACAGAGGGCCGACGTCTGGCGCGACCCCGAGCCGCTGCCCGAGTTGGAGAAGATCGCCGTGTCGAGCGACGCAACTGCGTTGCTGCGCTCGCTGGGCGAGCCCCCGATGAACGGCGCAATAGAAGCCGGTTACACCTTCGGCGCAGTAGTAGAACGCGCCGCCGGCATCGCCACAGCCCTGGCGTTCAGCGCCAGCCTCCTCGCCGACCCATCCGAGTAGCCCGCCGCCTCGGGCGACGCTGGCACCGAATGTTGCCGAGGCGTTGAGATTCTGGACCAGCGCCATGAAACGCCGCACTCCGAATCGTCGGCCTGGCTTGCCGCGGGGAAAGCTATCGAGATGAGTGAGATTGTCGATGAGCTGGATGCGTGGTTGGCGGAGAATTGGGACCCAGAGCTGACGGTTGCCGAGTGGTGGCAACGGCTGGGGTCTTCGGGGTGGGCGGCACCGGCGTTGCCGACCAATGCATACGGCAAGGGTCTGGCACGCAACGATGCGAATGCTGTTGGGCACCGCATCGTTGCTCACGGAGCCGTCGCAGCACCCGGCGGGCTGGGCATGATGCTGGCCGCTCCGACCATTGCGGCGCATGGCTCGCAGGATCAGATCGAGCGTTACGTGTTGCCGATCGTCACCGGTCAGCAGGCGTGGTGTCAGCTGTTCAGTGAACCCGGCGCAGGCAGCGACCTTGCCGGCCTTGGCTGCAAGGCGATCAAGGATGGCGACGAGTGGATCGTCAACGGCCAGAAGGTGTGGACCAGCGGCGGCCAGGTTGCGGACATGGGCATGCTCATTGCGCGCACGAACCCCGACTCGCCCAAGCACCAGGGCATCACCTGGTTCGCCTTCGACATGCATCAGGAGGGTGTCGACATTCGCCCCCTGAAGGAGATGACCGGGCGGGCATTGTTCAACGAGGTCTTCCTCAGCGATGCACGCGTTCCCGACGACGCGACCATCGGCGGTCTCAACAATGGTTGGGCAGTCGCCAACACGACGCTGATGTTCGAGCGATCGGGTCTCGGCGCCGGCGGCCACAGCGCTGCCGCCTCGGCCGGAGCAGGCACCGTGATCGGCGACCTGCCCAAGCGAATTGGTGACTTCGCGCGACCGGCCGGTCCCTCCGGCGGCGGTGGAGGTGGCGGCGCGATGGCCGCCGGCGCAATGACGCTGTTCAAGCACATGGCCGCCACGGCTGGCATGCAGGGCGACCCTACGGTTCGCCAGGAGATGATGAAGCTGCACACGCTCCACGAGGTCGGCCGCATGCTGGCATTGCGCATCAAGGCGGAGAAAGCAGTGGGCCGAGACATCCCCGGCGCACCGAACATCGCCAAACTGTCGATGAGCGAGATCATGCGTCAGAGTCGTGATCTTGGCCTGCGTCTCGCCGGAGCGGGCGGGATGTTGCACGCCTACAACTCGGCAGATCGTAAGGAGCTCGACGCCGCCACCGGCAACCCGATGCTGGCCTACGTCACCGAGATGGCGCTGTTCGCACAAGGCCCGCCGATCTATGGTGGCACCGACCAGGTGCAGCGCAACATCCTCGGCGAGCGCGCGCTCGGCCTGCCCAAGGAGCCGAACAACGACCGCACCATGAGCTGGAGCGAACTGCCCAAAAACGGGTGATCCGGCGGCCGCTGCTCGCCAGCGACGAGACTGTCGGGTATGGAGCAACGGTACTGGCCGCCCACTCGCGACGAGCTGAACGACAGCCCCGTTCAGGTTCGCGTTGCCACGGTCGAAGGCATTTTCAACCCGATGGACCCAACACCGCTGGACGAGCGCTCGCTCAATCCGGAGGTGGCTGACTGGATCGAGGAGTGGGCAGAGGACGTCGACAAGGATCACGAGATCACGGTCGAGATCTACGTCGCCGACGGTCGCCTGACCGGGCGCGAGCACGCCATCGTGAATGGTCTACACAACCACTTCGAGTATCGCGCCTGGCAGTCCAGTCGCGAGCTGAGCAAGCTGCTTCGCGAGGGCCGCATCAGCCTGCTGATCGGCATTTGCGCAATCGCCGGCTTCAACCTGTTGTCGAAGGCGATTCGCGCCAGCACGAATCCGGTGGTCGAAGTCATTCACGAGGGTCTGTCGGTGTTGGGTTGGGTGTCGATGTGGAAGCCGTTGGAAATCTTCCTCTACGAGTGGTGGCCCATCC
>Ga0209591_10002459_pt1 | contig 22168 bp, 21 predicted proteins | sample MAT01_FD_187207 | JGI IMG/M metagenome (GOLD analysis project Ga0209591, IMG submission 187207) | Freshwater microbial communities from Lake Fryxell liftoff mats and glacier meltwater in Antarctica - MAT-01 (SPAdes) (version 2) | ecosystem: Environmental > Aquatic > Freshwater > Ice > Liftoff... | reverse complement strand
AGCGAAAGTCCTAAATGTATCACTCTACTTTATCCGAGTAATGCCAGCCTACTCTCCTCGCTTTTACCGATTAAATCCCCTCGCCATCATATAGTAGGCCTCATTCGAGCGCAGTTCATTCTTGAAGTCGCGCAAACGTGTATCACGATCAATGGGTAAGCATTCAATCCCTGCCATATCTGCATAATCGGAGAGATGTTCATCGGTTAAGGCTTGGCTAAACCCGGTGTGATGTGCGCCCCCTGCATAAATCCAGGCGGCAGCCCCAACTTTAAGATCGGGCTGCGGAATCCACAATGCCCGTGCAACAGGTAACTTGGGCATGGCTTCATCCGCCGTGACGACATCAACGCTGTTCACGATGAGGCGGAAGCGGTTGCCCATATCGACCAACGACGCATTAATCGCCGCGCCAGCCGCTGTATTAAAAACCAGTCGCGCCGGATCCGCTTTGCCGCCAATCCCCAGCGGATGCACTTGCAGACTTGCTTTGCCATCGGCAATCGACGGGCAAAGTTCCAGCATGTGTGCGCCCAGCACCTTCATTCCTGATGGGCTAAGGTGATAGGTGTAATCCTCCATAAAAGACGTACCGCCCGTTAACCCGCTGCTCATGACCTTCATCGCCCGCACCAGCGCCGCTGTTTTCCAGTCGCCTTCGCCAGCAAAGCCGTAACCGTCTGCCATCAAGCGCTGCGGTGCGAGGCCGGGAAGTTGAACAAGCCCGTGCAAATCTTCAAACGTCGTCGTAAAGGCTTTAAAGTGACCATTTTCCAAAAAGCTACGTAGCCCCAGTTCGATTTTGGCGGCCTCACGCACAGAAGCATGGCGTTGACCACCCACGCGCAAATCGTCAGCAATTTGATATGTGTCCTCATAACTCTGGACAAGTTGAGAAATCGCAGAGTCGGAAGCGGCCTGAATGTGCGCCACAAGGTCGCCCACGCCATAACCCGACACTTGATAGCCCAGCCTTAGCTGCGCTTCAACTTTGTCGCCTTCCGTCACAGCAACCGAGCGCATGTTATCGCCAAAGCGGGCAATCCGCGCATCGTGCGAATCAGCCCATGCACAGGCAGCGCGTGACCACACACCGAGTCGTTCTTGAACTTCCGGGTCGCGCCAATGCCCTACGACGACTTTACGGTTCATCCGCATTCGGCTGACCATAAACCCAAATTCGCGGTCTCCATGCGCCGCTTGATTAAGGTTCATAAAGTCCATATCAATCTCTGACCAGGGGATGTCCTGATTATATTGCGTATGGAGATGCGCCAGCGGTTTTTGCAGCACCTTCAGCCCGGAAATCCAATTTTTGGCAGGCGAAAAGGTGTGCATCCATGTGATGATACCGACGCAGTTCGCGGCTGCATTGGCCTCAAGACAAATGCGATAAATTTCTTCCGGGGTGGTGAGGACAGGCTTAAAGATCACTTGCGTTGGGATTGCTGGCGCATCATGCAAGGTGGCGGCAATTTCACGCGAATGCGCGGCGACTTGTGCCAGCGTTTCTGGGCCATAAAGATGTTGGCTACCCGTCAGAAACCAGACTTCATACTGATTAAGATCAATCATTCTAAAAATACCTTTCTATAAAAATTTATTGTCCGTAGACATTTTGATAGCGATCATAAAGGCGGTCAATATCGGCCTGATTAATGAGCAGCGGTGTGCCGATTTGAAGCGCTGTCCACACAATCGCGGCGTTATCCTCCGTCATAACGGCTGCTTTAACGGCGGCTTCTGCGGTGCCACCTGTCGCAAAAACTCCATGATTTTGCAGCAAACAGGAAGGGCTGCGGCTGTCTTTCAGCGTATTCACGACCACTTGACCAATTTCCTCGCCGCCGATTAAGGCAAATCCGCCGCACGGAATCGGGCCGCCGAATTCGTCCCCCATCGCGGTGGTGATACACGGAATCTCATGTCCAAGAATGGCAAAGGCCGTTGCATAACGGGAATGGGTGTGGACGATGCCGTTGACCTGCGGGATATGGCGGTAGACATAGCAGTGCGAGGCGGTATCTGACGAAGCCTTATAATCGCCTTCAACGATTTCGCCGTCTAAATTGACGACGACCATATTTTCCGGCGTTAGGTCTGCGAATTTGATCCCGCTGGGCTTGATGACGACCAACCCACTTTCGGGATCACGCGCACTGATATTGCCGCTCGTCCATGCGACAAGATGATTGTTCGGTAATTCGGCGTGGAGTTCACACACGATTCTACGGAGGGCAGGCAAAAGCATACTGGGTCTCCTTGCATTGGCATAAAGTGAAAGATTAGCCGCAAAGGTGCAAAGAACGCAAGGATTTGCAAAACATTTTAACGCAAAGGCGCAAAGAATGCAGAGAATCGCAAAGAGAATGAATTGGGAACACAGCCATACTATGCCCCCACTTATTGCTCATTACTTGTTACTCAGCACTCAGCAATTCCCTAATTACTCTTTTGTGGGATATGCGGGATGAGCCAGCCGAGGAAGGCTTCTTCTGATCTTGTTTGCATCAAGACGCGACCCGGCCCCGTCAGACCGCAAATCAGCCCTTCACCGCTCAGTACCGTTGACTTCCAGCCACCGACACGCTTGACCTCGAATTGAACGCTCTCATCAAAGCCGACAATATGCCCCGTATCGACGTTGTAGCGCTGTCCAGGCGCGAGTACCCGTTCTTCTAACGCGCCATAACTACAGATCAAGACCGTTCCCGCGCCGGAAACACGCAGCAGAATCAAACTCCCGCTGCCAAAAAATCCCTTCGCGCCGCCCCATTTGGTATCGGTGACGACCCCGTTTTCCGAAGCGACATAAGCACCACTTTGCAGCAGGAAGTTTTTACCGTTGGTGATTTCTATCGTTTTCATGTCGCCGGGGAGGGCAGGGGCGAGGGTGACTTCGCCGCCGGATGCCGGGGCAGTATACGTATTTACAAAGAAACTCTCGCCGCCGACCATGCGTTTAAGGCCGCCGAAAAAGCCGCCTTCTGCTTTGGTTTCGATGTTCACGCCATCGCTAAAGCTGACCATCGCGCCGGATTCCACACGAATGTTTTCACTTGGGTCTAAAGTAACAACGGCTAATGAAAATGAGGGTTGGTGTTTGATCTGCACGTCCATGTTTTTGTGCTCCTTTTGGGATGGGTTAAGCGAGGCCGCCTAGAAACAAAACTGTCCGACAGTCTCATCTCCATTATAAACCCAATTCCTGATGTCTCACTGTTGCAGATGGTTTTGAGACATGGTATCATCTGAAATAGATCAATTGATACTTTGTATCATTAAAACTGTAACGGAGAAATCAACGTATGAATGTTCCATTCAAAAATTCGGGACGACTTCTTCTTGGCTGTTTGCTGTTAACAGGTGTAATTTCGGCGAATGCCCAAGACGATGGACTAAAAATTGTGACGACGACCAGCCTTATTGCCGATGTGGTGCAGAATGTGGTGGGTGATTTGGCAACAGTGACGAGCATTATCCCGGCAGAGACAGACGCGCACAGCTTTTCTCCCTCACCCCGCGATGTCGCTATGATTGCCGAGGCAGATGTCGTGTTCATCAACGGGGCATCTCTTGAAGAAGGCCTGTTAGAAATCCTCGAAGAAAATTCGCCTGTCACGCCAATTGTGGTTTCTAACGGAATCGAAATCTTGGGCGGCGGTCACGAGGATGAACATGCCGAAGGTGTAGAAGCTACCGAAGAGGCTAATCATGAACACGCCGCAGCCGAGATAATCGGGGTGTTAGGCGTAGATGCTATTTGTGATGCAAGCGAGCATGAGGAAGAAGCCGAAGGTGAGCATGAACACGGCGGCTGCGATCCGCATGTTTGGACGAATCCGGCAAACGTTATCATCTGGACGCAAAATATCGCCGCCGCACTTTCCGAAGCTGACCCGGACAATGCCGAAATATACGCCGCCAATGCCACAGCTTATATCGCGGAGTTAGAAGCGCTGATGACCGAAATTGACGTACTTGTGGCGATGGTTCCAGTTGAGCAGCGCATCTTGGTGACTAATCATGACTTTTTAGCGTATTTTGCTCACGCGTATGAATTTGAAATTGTAGGCACTGTGATTCCGAGTATTTCAACGGCTACTGAAGTTTCGCCGCAAGATATTGTCAGCCTTGTAGAGACAATTGAAGCCGAAAATGTCCGTGCGATTTTTGCTGAAAATGTGGCGAATACAGCATTAGCGGAAACTGTCGCCGAAGAAATAGGTTATCCAGTGGCTGTTATTGGGCTTTATAGTGATGCCCTGAGCGCTCCTGATGGCGTTGCCGCGACGTATCTGGATTACGTCCGTTACAACGCAGCCGCAATTGTAGATGCGCTTATAGGCGAGGTAAATTGATTTAAGACAAGAAAAGACCAACACAAACCGCAAAGGTGCAAAAGTAAATTCGCGAAAAAAGACTGAAAATCATTGAACCACAGAGGACACAGAGATGACAGAGACTTAAATTCAAATCCTTGGTGGTTCAAAAAATTAAATGACTTTCATGGTTTTAGGTCTATTGCTTGCATCCTTGACAACTATTCTCAAATCGTGTTATAAATAGTGAACGTTAACGTAAACGTTCACTAACTTAAATTATTGCAAAACAGGTCATCTAATTTGAGCACGATGTCCACTTCGCAAAACGACCGCATTTCGATCACACGGGTAGCGCAAGTTGCCGATGTATCTATTCAGACTGTCTCGCGTGTCATCAACGAGCAGCCCGGTGTCTCGCTCAAAACACGCGAACGAGTTTTGAAGATTATTGAAGACCTAGGTTATTACCCCAGCCGTGCGGCGAAGGCGATGCGCGGTGCAAGCCGGACATTGGGCATCGTCGGTTATGGCCTAGAATTTTATGGGCCTTCGCGTACCCTGATTGGCGCGCAGCAGGAAGCCAGTCGCCGCAATTATGGCACTGTCGTGGAACTGGTACAGGAACCTGAAAATGTGGATGTCCGCGCCATTTTTGAAACACTGCTTTCTAATCATGTCGATGGAATCGTCTGGTGTATCCCGGACATCGGCAGTAACGTTAAACTGGTTGTCTCCCAACTTGAAAAAGTCAACGTGCCACTGGTATTCACCGATACATCACCTGTTTCGCATGATTTGCTGACCTACTGTGATAACTACCTGGGCGGCCTAGTGGCTACCCGTCATCTGGCAGAAGGCGGCCATCAGATGATTGGGCTGATTACTGGCCCTCTGTCGTATTTCTCCGCGCGGGAGCGCAAACGCGGCTGGCAAGATGCGCTGCATGAATACAATCTATCCTGGCATGATGACCTAGTTGTTGAAGGTGACTGGAGACCGCAAAGTGGTGCTGAGGCGCTTACACATCTCATAGCACATAACCCGGATATGACCGCTGTTTTTGCCAGCAACGATCAAATGGCACTGGGTGTTTTGCACAGCGCCGAACAGATGGGGCTGAACGTGCCGGATGATCTGGCGGTGATTGGCTACGACGACATCCCCGAAGCGGCTTTTTTTCATCCGTCTCTCTCTTCCATCCGCCAGAACATTATTGCTTTGGGCGCAGGGGTGGTCAATCAAATTATCCAGGCGATTGAGTCCACTGTCATCAAAGGACAATACACCCCGGATGTCAGTGTCATCCAACCTGAACTGGTTATCCGCGCGTCTTCCCGCCAGACGGCGAGAAGCTAGAACGCGCTTCATTACTTGATAACGATGTGAAAGGAGTTATGAGCGACAACACCAGCATCATCCGTCCTATAAATAATGTACATTTTAGTTTGAAAGGTAAAAACGATGTCAAAATTTTTGAAAGTTTTGTTGATTGGGGTATTCACCCTGCTGCTCGGTTCAGTCGTTTTGGCGCAGGACACGACACCCTCTGGTAATATTCTTGTATGGATGCAGATCGCTAACCAAGATCAAATTGAAGCGACAGTGACGGAGGCTTTTAACGAAGCCTACCCGGACATCACGGTTGAATTCGTTAACTACTCGCCCAGCGAAGTGGCCCAAAATCTGGCGCTCGCCATTCAGGGCGGCACCGGCGCGCCCGATGTGGCATTGATGGAAACAAACCAGGTGCCGCGCATCGTCGAGTTGGGCGGTTTGGTTGATTTGACAGACCGACTCGAACCTGATCTGGCAGATTTTAATGCGCCTGCGCTCGCAGCGGGCGTAAAAGACGCCAGTTACTATGCCGTCCCTTGGGACGTTGGCCCGGTAGTGCTTTACTACCGCCGCGATATTTTCGAGGCAGCGGGTCTGCCCAGCGAACCGGAAGCCGTTGATGAACTGGTGGCCACCTGGGACGATTTCTTTGCAGTTTGCCAGACGATTAAGACAGAAACCGGCCTACCCTGTTTTTCCTTAAACCGCGCCTCGAATTACGGCGACATCTGGACCAACATCCTCTGGTCGCAGGGTATTGGCTGGTGGGATGAACAAGACAATCTGACCATCAATACGCCCGCCCATGTCGAGGCACTGGAAATTCTGGGACGTTTCTGGGAAGCCGATCTGGTTTCCGACGATCTGGAATGGACAGACGGTTGGTATGCGACGCTGAATGAAACGGCGCTGGAAGGCGGCACCGTCCCGCCGGTTGCCACGCTGCCGATAGCCGGTTGGATGGGCGGTTTCCTCAAGAATTGGGCCGCACCGGACACGACAGGCTTATGGGGAGTGGTGCGCCTACCAGCGGTGGCATCGGACGGTGTGCGCTCATCCAATCAGGGTGGGTCAAGCTATACCATCCCGGCACAAAGCGCCAATATCGAAGCGGCCTGGGCCTTCATCAATTTTGTGAACAGCACCGAAAGCCAACTAGCGCTGTTTGAATATGGCGACATCTTCCCGGCGCGTCTTTCGGCTTATGAGTCGCCTATCTTCAGCGAAGCAGATCCGTATTTTGCCGATCAAGCCGTGCGTGAGGTTTACGCCGAGGCAGCGCGCAACATCCCCAACGCCAATATCGTCGGCGTACATAGCAACGTGATTGGTACGAACACCGATGTGGCGATTCAAAGTTACGCTACCGGGGCAGCATCAGCGCAGGAGGCTTTAGATGAAGCCGCTGAGCTGATCCGACTGGAAACCGGAATGCAATAAACTTGCATCCCCATACGAACGATGTGGAGTCCTATACTGACTCCACATCACTTTAGTATAGAGGAAATAACCAATGGCAGAAAACGCAATCGACCAACTCCTGTCGCTTCCCGATCAGGGGTATATACGGCAGCGGCAGAACTGGTTTCGTACTCTCAAAAAACATCGCTGGGCTTATTTGTTTATTTCGCCCTTTTTTGTGCTGTTCGCCATTTTTGGCGCTTACCCGATCCTGTTCTCGCTGTTCCTCAGCCTGAACGAATGGAACGGGGTAAGCGCGATGAAGTTTGTCGGCCTAGACAATTTCAGCCGCATGTTCAACGACAAACTATTCATCAAATCGTTTGAAAATAGCTTCATCTTATTTTTGATGTATGTACCGGCCATGCTGCTGCTGGCGCTGGTGTTGGCTGTTATCCTGAACTCGCCGCGTATTCGTGGTTTTCGCTTCTTTCGCACCATCATTTTCCTGCCCTTCATCACCAACATGGTGGCGGCGGGCTTCGCCTTTCAAATTATGCTCAACAAGCAGTACGGTTTGATCAATACCTTTCTGGCGCAGTTCGGCATTGATGCCATCCCCTGGCTGGAGACGCCTTTCGGCGCGCGGGTTTCGCTGTGTCTGCTGATTATCTGGGCGTGGCTGGGATACAACATGGTGTTGATGCTGGCCGGTTTGCAAACTATCTCTAATGAAGTCAAAGAAGCCGCACGAGTCGATGGTGCGAACAGTGTGCAGGTGTTTATGTATATCACTATTCCATTGATGCGCCCGGTGCTGCTGTTCGCCGCCGTCATGTCCACAATGGGGACGTTCAGCCTGTTCGCCGAGGTGGACACGCTCACCGGTGGTGGGCCGCAGTACGCGACGATCACGCCGCTTATCAAAATTTACGGCAACGCCTTTGGGCAGTTTCAGTTAGGCTACGCTTCGGCGATGGGTTACAGCTATTTCGTGGTTATTTTCATCCTGACCATGCTACAAGTGCGCTCCTTCGGGCGGGATGGCAGCGAAACCCCCCGGAGAAGAGGAGGCCGTCGTGAACGTCTCACGTAAATTGAGCGATCATATCGTGACGTTGGGGATGTATCTTTTCCTGATTGCAATCTGCATCTTTATGCTGCTGCCCTTCATCTGGATGCTCAGCACGTCGTTTAAGATGCCGCAAGATGTCTTCGGTCTGCCGCCACAGATCATCCCGGCCAACCCCACGCTGATTAATTACCAGTATCTATTCCAAGACAAAAACATTATTCGCATCATCGGCAATACCTTCGCGGTGGCGGGTGGCGCGACAGTCCTGCGCCTGTTCTTCTGCTCGCTGACGGGTTATGCCTTCGCCAAGTATCAGTTCCCAGGCCGGGGAACTCTGTTCGCCTTTTTGCTCGGCACGATGGTCATTCCCGGCGCGGTGACACTCATCCCGGTATACATCATCATCCGCGACATCAAGCTGATGGATACCCTGTGGGCGCTCATCATTCCCGGCGCGGCCAGCGCATTTGGCATCTTCTTCATGCGCCAGTATATCGCCAGCGTCAGCGATGAACTGCTTGATGCGGCGCGGATTGACGGGGCGAGTGAGTTTGGTATTTACTGGCGAGTCATCGTGCCAATTATCGCGCCGGGGCTGGTCAGCCTGGGGCTGATTTTTTTCATGGGGTCGTGGAACGATTATTTCGGGCCGCTGATATTCCTGAAATCACCGGAAAATTTCACGCTGCCGCTGGCGATTCGCTCGTTTGAAGGGGCAGTTGGTTTGACAGCCTATAACACGCAAATGGCGATGTCGATTTTGAGCCTGCTGCCGCTGCTGGTGCTGTTCATTATTTTCCAGCGGCGCATCGTCGATGGCATCACGGCGGGCGCGGTCAAAGGTTGATTCGTAAGCATCACACACTTTTATGGAACTTATCATGTTAGGACAGCACATGCTATATTTTGGCGTGGATTATTATCCCGAACACTGGCCAGAGTCGCGCTGGGAAACCGATGCGAGGATGATGCAGGAGGCAGGCATCAACGTCGTCCGGTTGGCGGAATTCGCTTGGGCGCTGCTGGAGCCGGAGGATGGTAGGTTCGATTTTGAATGGCTTGACCGCGCCATAAACGTGCTGGCGCGGCGCCAGATCAAAATCGTGCTGGGGACACCCTCAGCTACACCCCCGCCCTGGTTATGGCAAAAAATCCCAGACAGCGCCCTGGTGGATGAGAACGGCACGCCGCGCGAATATGGCAGCCGCCGCGAATACAGCCCGACACATAGCGATTATCGCGCTCATGCCGTGCGGATAGCGCGAGCGATGGCACAACACTACGCAGCCAATTCACAGGTGATCGGCTGGCAGATTGACAACGAATTTGGTGATCGCTGCTATGCGCCGGGGACACGTCTCGCTTTCCAGAACTGGCTGAAAGAGCGCTACGGCTCACTAGAAACGCTCAACGAATGCTGGGGAACGCGCTTTTGGAGTCATATCTATACTGACTGGGCGCAAATTCCAGTACCGGTCAAGCGGGTTCACGCCCAGCATAACCCCAGCCTCCATCTGGATTACTACCGCTTTATGTCGGAGGTGTACGTCGAGTTCCAGCAGCTTCAGGTCGATGCGCTGCGGGAAATCTGCCCGCCGGAGCAGTTCATCACCCACAACTTCATGGGCTTTGGCTATCCGCGCATCAACTATTTTGACCTAGCAAAATCGCTCGATCTGGTGACGTGGGATAATTACCCACGCGGCTTTTGGGTCACGACACAAGACATTGCCCCCGCGCCCATTGCTCTCGGTCATGTGACCATGCGTAGCCTGAAAAAACAAAACTTCTGGGTAATGGAGCAACAGAGCGGTCAAGGGTCGTGGGAGACGCTGCCACCGATGACGCGCCCCGGCGAAATAGCGCTATGGGCCTATCAGGCTATCGCGCATGGCGCAGACGGCATCGTGTTTTTCCGCTGGCGTACCTGCCGCTTCGGTGTCGAACAGTATTGGCACGGGGTACTCGATCATGATGGACAGGGAAGGCGGCGCTACGTCGAAGTCAAACAGATGGGGCAGGAAATTGCTCGCGCCGGTACGCTGATCGCCGGGAGCGAAGTGCGTGCAGAAGTGGCGATTATGCTGTCCTATGACTCGCGTTTTGCCTTCGAAATTCAGCCGAACAACCCCGATTTCAGTTACGAACGGCATCTGACTGATTATTATACAGCTTTGCATCAGGCCAATATCCCGGTGGATGTGGTCGCGCCGGATGATGTTCTGAACGGCTATAAGCTGGTGATAGTCCCCGCGCTGTACATAACGGAAATGGAAACGGTACAGCACCTGACAACCTTCGTCGAACGAGGCGGGACACTAATTGTCACAGCTCGTTCTGGTGTCAAAGATCACACCAACATTGTGGTCAATCATGTGCTTCCGGGTTTGCTCGCGCCCCTGTGTGGGGTTGAAGTCCAGGAATACGACTCACCTTTGAGCGGCGAAAAACGGGCGCTGAAATTCATCGCTGACGATTTTGCAGGACAGGGGAAGGCGGCGGTTTGGTGCGACATCCTCAAGCCGACGACGGCACGGGTTCTGGCAGAATATGCCGAAGATTTCTATGCGGGACAACCTGCCGTTACTCTGAACAGTGTCGGAAGCGGAGTGGTGATTTACAGCGGCACGATGGGTGACGCGACTTTTGTCGAGTCGATTGTCGAATATGCCCGCCAACATACCGATGTTCAGAGTTTACTTGAAACTCCGCCGCAGGTCGAAGTCACGGCACGCTGGCGGGGCGACCAACGGTTACTGTTTATACTGAATCATGCCGATGTGACCCATGAAATCAAAATCGAGGACGGCTATATTGACCTGCTTTCTGGGCAGGAGCAGGAGAATATACTTAAGCTACAGCCGAAACAGGTAATGATTTTGCAGGTCACATAAGTAGCTGATTACCGCAGCAAAGCCCGATATTTGCCTGGCGACATCCCACATAGGCGCTTAAAAGCCATGTAGAAATGACTCAACGTTGGGAAACCCGCCTCAAGCGCAATGTCGGTGACAGGTGTATCGCTGATGATGAGACGTTGCTGAGCGTGGGCGATGCGCTGCTGCGTCAGGTATTCGATCAGGCTCAGGCCAAAGGTATCTTTGAAAACGGTCATGGCATAATTGGGGTGCAGCCCAACCTGTCCGGCAATAGCGGCTACGGTGATGGCTTCGTCAAAATGCTGGCTCATGAAGAGCGCCATCTGGTTAGCCCGATTATCGCTGATTGCGGCTGGCGTAAGTTGGGTTTGGCTTGATGGCACAGCCGCTCTCATCTGGGCGAAGCGAAAAAAGAGCGACCTGATTTCCATGAGGGCAAGCACCTCTTGCCCTGCCGCGAAATCGTCTTCCCACCGAGCGAAAAAGCGTAAATCATAGAGTGGTTGCGAATCCAGAAACAGCCTGCCCGACAGCAGCGCTTGCAGGAATGACTAAGGTAGCTCCCAGCGCAACACATGGTCGAGCGGAATCGTCCCCCAGTACAAATGCGTCTCCGGCGCAGACTGGATAACCTGGTGCGGGATCGCTCCCCAGAACAGCCCTATTTCTCCCGCTGAAATCGTGATCTCACGTCCAGCCAACAGGTAAGTGAAGTAACCCTGTTTGATGGCGTTCAGTTCTATCTCGTTGTGGCGGTGCGGCGGGTAAGGCGTTTCCACGCTGCCGCTCCACACGCGCAGACCAAACGCGCTCAGTTCCGATTGTCTGGCTAGTTTCATAGGATACAGGAAAAACAGCACATTATTCTGGATGATTTTTTGGTATCGCAAATATACACTAAATAGAGTAAATATTATCAGGAGAGTTTTTATGTTAACAGCTACTTATGAAAACGTCCCGTATGCTGCCGAACGTACCCCCTACCACCTGACACCGGAACAGGTCGAATTTTTTGACACCAATGGTTATTTAATCCTGCGGAACTGGATTCCGGCTGATCTGCTCAAACGTTTGCAGGATGCAGGCGATGCCTGGATTCAGCAGGGATGGGATTTTCAGGGCGAGGGCAACAGCGCTGACCCGGATTACGACGACTTCCGCTTTGTAGACCGTCCCAGCGGACGGGTGATGTTCCGTGTGAATTATCTGCACAACAAACGTCAAAGCGCCTCATTGGAATTATTGGGCAGCCCACAGGTATTGGCTGTTGCCGAAAGTCTATGCGGACGCAACTTCGTCCCAACTTACGAATCGATGGTGTTCAAAGAGGAAAAAGACGGCGCGCCGATCATTTGGCATCAGGATGCTATTCATCCGCGTAACTACCGCATCTTCAACTACGATGTCTATCTCGATGCCTCGACCACTGAGGGCGGCGCACTGCGCGTACTGGCAAAAACTCAGAGCCATAAACAGGATTTCTGCAAATTAGAAGAACAATATGGCTGGAATCCGCCGAATGTGGTGGTCGTGGAAATGCAGCCCGGTGACGTGTTGCTGCATGATGTGATGGTGGCGCATGGCTCACCCGAAGTCGAAGGCAAAGCCCGCCGTCGCACTTTGTATTATGAATTTCGCGCTGCTGAACAAATCCTGACCGAAGGTCCCTGGAATCGTGAATGGGTTGACCGCCGGATGCGTCTCGTCCCAATTGGGCTTGAAGCGTATCAGACCTCATTTCCCACAAGCGAGCCATTTGAGTGGAAAATCGCTGACGAGTATCGCCCGAATTTGAGCGATGACCATGAGCAGGAACTTAAGATCGCTCACTTGGTACATACCGCACCTGCCTTTTGCAGCGCTGGGGATGTGCCGAGCCAGTCCAAAAATTAAAGGCTACATAAAGGGCAAGGTTAGCCTTGCCTACTTAGAGAACTGATGGTTTCTCTCAATTTACCTCAATTTGACCTAATTGCTCACGAAAAGCCCCGGTCAAAATCATCAGACCGAATGGGATGGCTTATTCCGAGCGATCCCAGTTCGACCCTCCCTGAATTGCAGCGGCAATATCGGGCACAGGTATATTTATGGCTCAAGGATATATTCCCGCCTGCGCGAGTGCTGAAATTCCGTGAGAGGTACTTCCGCGCTTTCGCCGATTTAGGATTACTCAAACCAGGAACCGTGCCTGTGGATGGGATCGGCGCAAAAAATCCTTCAGTAAGTGGTCAAATTCGCAAAATGGAAGCGCAAGTTGTGCGGTGTGCATTGTTCGAAGCGTTTTGCTTTATGCCAGAAATTGTCGAATTTTGCGAAGCCTTTTTAGGTGGTCACACATACCTGCACAAGCGCAAAATGCTTTGTCGTACAGCGGCGGGATCAACATAGAGTAGATCTGCCCATTATGATCTTGTTTACCTGCGCGGCAGCACCGATAAAAGCTTTTACACTTGTTGGGTTCCCTTCGGTGATACACCAGTAGAGATGGGTGGATTAATCTATCTGGAAGGGTCAGATGCAACCGGGCGACAGTCTGAAGCCGAATTTACAGCCCGAAACACTGCATTGCCGCCGGAAGGGCGTATCAGTGCCTTTAATAAGAATATGGAAGAAGGCGGTTAGCTGACCGAAGACCTCAAGGCGCTGGCGGATCGTTTGAATCTACGATGGTTGATCGCCAATTATGAAATCGGGAATATGGTCGTTCACAGCCCGTATATGATTCATGCTGTGAGGACGAATCAGGATCGCTTGGGCAGAATGCGACTGTCTGCTGACATTCGTTATCAACTTGCGGATGACGAGATTGATCAACGGTTGCGCCACGACTCAACACTGACGTAGTTCGCGCCAGTGGTGTCCCTCGCTGACGTGTTTAGCGGTGTCGTAGACGACTTCATGATAGTTCTCCGCCTCGAACCCGTCGAATAAGTCGTGCAGATCCTCGTCCAGTGTTCCTTGATTCCCCTTGACGGGCAGCAAGTAATCCGCGCCTTGTTTGAGAATCGCCGCTGCACTTTCCGTCTGGGTGTTGAGCGCATCCATCGTCACGATGCAACCACGAATATCCAGTGCTGACAGCAGCAACGGGACCGCCGTGATTTCATTGGATTTATCGTCTACTTTACGCTGTCCCAGTACCATCTGGTTTTCGTTTGCCCACGCACTCACCATCCAGATACCCGCTCGCTCATGCGCTCCATCCTGCGACCGCCGCAGTTTCTTCCCGTCCAGTGCCACCCCCTCGCCCTTGTTCAAGGCACACACCTGCTGCGTCCATGCGACAAATTGAGATTGAAACGCGACACTGTACAGCCAGCGAAATACTCGTCCAAACGTATCATGCGATGGTATCCCGTTGCTCAAGTCCAAAAACGTTGCCAACCATTCCCGCTTCGACTGCCCATAACGCTCGATATCCACCCATGTATCCGCTCCCCAGATAATCCCCAAGATAGCAATGGTGATGAGATTGATGAGCGGATGTTTTCGGTTGCGCTTGTCTCGTGGGGTCTTCTAGCTGGGCAAAGTAGGCGATGATACTCGTCTCTGGCAACATGCTCGTCCCTTTTTAGGGACAATTATCTTCCATTGAGGTTTCATATGCGATTGCCCTAACCTAATGAATTTGGATGCAGCGCTCACGATTATTGCAAAAGTGGGTATACTGTATAACAAGCTGGGACGCAGCGACCAAAAAGAGTTGCTGCGACAGATGGTCGAGCGGGTTGTTGTCAACCCAGAGGGAATGATCATCCGGCTGGAGTTATTCCCCCCATTCTATTACCTGCGACAGGTGATTGAGCAGGCACAGAATAATGGTAACAATGCGGTTGAGGAAAAACAAAGACCAGCGCGATGGCTGGTCAATGTTCGGATTACGTTCGATTTGATGGACCTGAAGAGATTCGAACTCATGACCTCTACAGTGCGATTGTAGCGCTCTCCCAACTGAGCTACAGGCCCTAAAACATACACGAATTTTATAGCCTGCTAAGACGCATTGTCAAGTGCTATTGTGATGCGCTGCTATGATTGGTTAAAATGGCAGGGTGTAAATCAATCTGGAAAGGTGGGCAAATCTTATGCCCGTTATCGAACACAGCATTACCATTAACCGCCCCGTTGGTGAAGTCTTTCGTTTTGTGGCGGATTTCCGTAATGACCCGCAGTGGCAAGCGGACGTACAAAAAATCTTCCAAACAGAAACCCCGACACGAGTCGGCGTGATGCTGACTGAAACGCGCTCGACTCGTGTGCTGAATTGGCGGCTCGATCTAAACGTGGATGTGGTTGAATTTCAAATGAATAAAGCCATTCATCTCAAAGGCGTACTTGGTCAATTTCCTGTTCAGGCAACCTATATTTTTGAATCCGCACGCGGCGCGACCCAACTCAAACAGACTTTTGACATTCGTATGGGCTTTCTCTTTAGTTTATTCTCTCCCTTGATGACCGGAGTCATGCGCCGACGGACGACCACGACGCTGGAAAAACTTAAAGGACTGCTGGAATCTCGCGCTGAATCTTAAGTGGTTAAAAATTGAATCTTATCTTTTTCCTAAAGGATAATGCTTTATGCACCATATTCGCATGACCGGGCTCAAAATTGCTAAGCGCTTGGATGTGATCGCGCCGTTGGTCTATCGCCAGAAATATCTCCTCGCGCCCTTTCATTATTATGGGCTATCCAGTCCATTGGATGCGCCCCTTGTGAACGTCGAAGTGGATGAAGGTGGCTGGCAGACCATTCACCCCGGTGAATTATGGGGCAGCCGTGACACAAATTTTATGCTGCGGGGCGAATTCCAGATTCCTCCCGATTGGGATACCAATACCGCCGCCGCCTTATATCTTCCCATTGGTGACGCGGGGGACTTTTTACATCCCGAAGCCTTAATTTATGTCGATGCAATGCCTTTCGCGGCGGTGGATCGCTACCATCAGGAAATATTGCTCTCGTATCTCTGGCGCGATGGCAAGCCGCATAAATTGGCGCTGCATGGCTACACCAGTATCTTGAACAGCAGCGGTGGCGATGAACTGCGGATGAAACCGTGTTATGTGGTACAGATCGACCAGCCGACGCGGGACTTTATTGTCACAGCGCGGACAGCTTTAGAAGTCACGCAGCAGCTTGATGATACGAATCCGGTCAAGAGCCATTTACTTAATGCGCTGGATGAGGCGTTTAAGATTCTTGATACCCGCGAACCGCTGGGCGAAAGTTTTTATGCCAGCGTCCCCGCCGCCCACAGTGCGTTACAAATGGCGCTGGTGCAAGCAGGTCAGCCCTATGACGTAACCCTCATCGCCGCTGGACATGCCCATATCGACGTGGCGTGGTTGTGGACGTTGGGGCAGACGCGGCGTAAAGCTGGACGCACGTTTTATACAACTCTGCGGCTAATGGAACAATTCCCAGAATATCAGTTTACGCAAAGCCAGCCCCAACTTTACGATTACGTCCGGCAGGATTACCCCGAACTGCTGGAAGAAATCAAAACACTGGTGAATGAAGGCCGTTGGGAACCGATTGGCGGCATGTGGATTGAAGCCGATTGCAACATCACGGGACCGGAATCCTTAGCTCGGCAGTTTTTGCTCGGACGGACTTTTTTCCGTGAGCAGTTTGGCGAAGGCGCGGAATCGCCAGTATTGTGGCTGCCGGATGTGTTCGGCTATGCGTGGAATCTGCCGCAACTGATTAAGCTCGCCGGACTGGAATACTTCTTCACGATCAAAATCGGCTGGAATCAGGTGAATCGCCTGCCTTATGATTCGTTCTGGTGGCGCGGATTGGACGGGACACAAGTCTTGACGCACTTCAGCACCGTGCCAGAAGCACCAGAAACACGGGGACGCGCCACTTATAATGCACGGCCTGAAGCATGGTCAGTCATGGGAGCATGGCGCGATTATCAACAGAAAGAACAGCATCGGGAAATCCTGATGTCTTATGGTTGGGGGGATGGCGGCGGTGGCCCCACCCGCGAAATGTTGGAAAATATTCGAGCGATGGGCGCGTTCCCGTCTATGCCGCGTGTCCGTACCGGGCGCGTGAGTGATTTTTTCCGCAATCTCGATAAAACTTCCGGCGCAAAACTTCCAACTTGGAACGGTGAACTGTACTTAGAAATACATCGTGGCACATATACCACACAGAGCCGCAATAAACGCGCTAATCGAAAGAGCGAATTTTTGCTGCATGATGCGGAATATCTGGCGGCATTAGCGGCTGTGGTTGATCCTCAATACACCTATCCGACAGTAATCTTTCGCAAAGCATGGGAACTGGTTTGTTTAAATCAATTCCATGACATCATTCCTGGCAGCAGTATCGGCGCGGTTTATGTCGAATCACTGGAACAGTATGCGGAAATTCGCCAGATGACAGAATCCGTCCGCGATGCCGCGCTGGATGTTATTCGCGCTCACAGCAGCGCCGATCTCTTGATCGTCAATCCTACAGGATTTATCCGGAGTGATTTAGCATTCTGGCAAGGAACGATCAATCCTGGGCAACGAATGGCTCTCTCAGATGGAATACCTTTGCTTACTCAGCCGACTGAGGGAGGGATGTGGGTTGCACTGACTGAGTTGCCTCCGTTGAGCATCACCCCGCTCATTTTTGAAGAGGAGGATGATACACGGCAAGCGACTGGCTTGAATGTAACGTTGGGTTTGCTGGAAAATCAATATCTTCGCGTAGAATTGAATGAAGCAGGTGATATTACCCGCATCTATGATTATCAAGCTGAACGTGAGGTGCTGCCTAGTGGTGCGATTGCTAATCAATGGCTGGCGTTTGAAGATCGTCCAAGCAATTGGGATGCTTGGGACATCGACATTCATTATGATGATAAAGTCTGGAAGGCAGACCCGGCGCTCTCCATTCAAGTGATCGAAAGCGGCCCATTACGTGCCACGCTCGAAATTAAACGACGCATCCTCAACAGCCATTATATTCAACGGATTTCACTGGCCTATAACAGTCCGCGCCTCGACTTTGACACGTTCATTGATTGGCAGGAACGTCATATTTTGCTTAAAACGGCTTTTCCGGTGGATGTACTCGCTCCCACCGCGACCTATGAAATTCAATGGGGCAACGTTCAGCGCCCCACGCATCGCAATACCAGTTGGGATTGGGCGCGATTTGAAACCTGCGCCCAAAAATGGGTTGATCTGAGCGAAGGTGACTATGGCGTGTCGTTACTGAACGATTGCAAACATGGGCATGATATTCACGACAATGTGATCCGCTTAAGTTTGCTCCGCAGCCCAACTGACCCCGATCCATTAGCGGATTTAGGCGAGCATCGTTTTGTCTACAGCCTGTTCCCCCATGCTGGCGGATGGGATGAACGAACAATTTCGCAAGCCTATCTGCTCAACGATGCGCTGATCGTCACAGCAGGCCAACGCGCCAGGGATCTTTCACCGCTGCTGCATGGAAGCCTCATCGCTGTTGATAAGCCCAACATCGTCATTGAGACGATTAAACAAGCCGAAGACGGTAACGGAATTATCGTCCGTATGTACGAAAGCCAACGTCAACGCGGAAAAGTGATCCTCAAAACCGCGTTTAAGGTGGTGCAAGCATTTAAAGTGAATCTGTTAGAGGAAAAAATGCCGGATGAGGTCGCGCTTGAAAATGACGGATATGCTGTCAGCTTCGATACACGTCCCTATGAAATTATCACACTGCGATTGGTAAAATAAGCTGAGTTTCGGACAGTGTTTTCATTCTATCCCCACCCCTAAATCCCCTCCCCACTTCGTAGAGAGGGGACTTAAAGCACCATTGTGAACCGTTTTTCTCCCCTTCGCCATGCAATGGAGAAGGGGTCGGGGGATGAGGACATCATAAAAGTTAATCAAAGTGCGCTATCCAAAACTGAGGTTAAAATAGCAAGAGCGTTATAGGTTGAGCATGGCCTCCACCGCCCGGACGACAGCGCCGGGACCGGGGAGGTCTTCCTGCCACAAAGTCGGGACATGCAGAGCAAGTCCGGGCAGCATATCAGTGCGATAATGGCCTTCATGATCTATGGGTTGGGAAATGTAGATTCCGTCGTCATTCAGCCGAAAAAGACGACTTTCTTTTCGGATGGGGTCAAAAATCCAGTATTCCGGCACACCACTGGTCTGATACTCTTTAAATTTCGCCCCATAATCCACATCTTCGCTGCCGGGTGAAACCACCTCGATACAAATATCGGCATGATCCTCAACATAAGTTGGTTTCAGGCGGTGGAGATTCGTCTTCAAAAGGATTTGTAAATCGGGTTCACGTTTGGGTAAAGGATCGGGCTGGCGCATCACGAATGGCGCTTCAATCACTTTACCGATAGGCCGCAGCTCAAAGTAAGTTTCAAAAAATCTTTGAAGATAGGCGGTTAAATCAGCGTGGCGTAGATGAATTGGTGACATTTTAATAACCACGCCCCCTAACCATTCGCAGAAATCCGCCGCGTATCTTTCCATATAATCATCGACGGAAACACCAATCGCAATCACCTCACCTGGAATGAGGGCTGTCAATTGTTCAATTTGTTGGTCTTTTAGCAGCATCATCGTGCCTTTGTTAAGCTATTCCGTCTGCTCAATAGAACGCATCAAGGTGGGCTGACGGGCGGCGTGGCTTCACCTCCACCCCCCGGCGGCGGGCCGGGCGGGCCACTTTCTGTCGCTGTTGGGAAGACAGGCGCAGGCGGTGTGTCGCTTGGTGGCGGCAGCGGTGTGTTCGGCGGTAAAGGCGTATTCGTCGGCAGCAGAATCATCGTCGGGAACGGCGTTAGCGTCGGCGCGGCAGTCGCTGTCGGGATAACGATTGGCAGTGGCGTATTCGTGCGGACGATAATCGGCGGCGGGATGAACTGGCTCGGCGTAGAGCCTAACGGCGGCAGAGTCGGGAAGGGTGTAAACGTTGGGCGCAGCGATGTCGGTGTCACGCTTTGCGGCCCAATCGGCGTGTTGGTGATCGCAGGAGTGAGGGTGGCTTCATTCGCTTGTGTCTCGCCAGAAGATACTAAAAGTACCGCCCCCAGTAAATAAAAGGGGAGCGTAATAAGGATAATCACAAATAAAATCACACGGAGTTGGGTGCGTCGCCGTTCAGCGGCTGCCGTCACGTCATAAGGTGGCCTCATGAACGCCCTTTCGTCTCAAGTAAATTGTCCGCAGGAATGAAACATGTTTCGCTCCTACGGTCTCATAATAAGACAACTATATCACAGTTTGAGGCGGATAACACAGGTTGACAAAAAGAACAAAAGTTCGTAAGCTATAAAGATGAATATTCAAAAAACTCCTGATGCCTTGCAAAAACTCACCCTCATGGGCGATGTAACGCTGTATGAACCAGCGGGGGATTCGCCTTACGCCGAGCGCAACAACCGCGTCCCCTATCAATCTGGCAGTCTTGCCGAGTGCATCACACACGTCAGCACACCCAAAGGCAGCAAACCGCTCCTGCGGACGATGGTGACGACAGCCTGCGAAAAGAACTGCTTTTACTGCCCTTTCCGCGCCGGACGCGGCAAAACCAAGCGCATGACATTCAAACCGGACGAATTGGCGAAAGCCTTCGATGAGTTGCAACAGGCCAAATTAGCCGACGGCATCTTTTTATCATCGGGGATCATCAACGGCGGCGTGACCACTCAGGACAAAATCCTCGACACCATCGAAATTATCCGGCGAAAATATCACTATCAGGGCTATGTCCATCTCAAGATTATGCCCGGTGCAGAACGCGACCAAATCAAACGGGCGATGCAGATTGCTGATCGGATTTCGATCAACTTAGAAGGCGCGACAGCCGAGCGCCTGAACGCCCTTGCGCCGAAAAAGGATTTCGATAACGAACTGCTGCGGCTCTTGACTCAGGCTGGAGAAATTAAGCAGGAATTGACGCAGATTGGGCGCGGCAAAGTCGCCAGCATCGTGACGCAGTTCGTGGTCGGCGCGGTTGGCGATACAGATTTAGAGCTGCTTTCGACAAGTGAGCGCCTCTATAAGCAGGTCGGTCTGGCGCGGGCGTATTATTCGGCCTTTCATCCGGTGGTACAAACCCCGTTTGAGAATGTGAGCGCCGTCGCCGCCATCCGCGAGCATCGCTTGTATCAATCCAGTTTTTTGCTGCGTGATTATGGGTGGGAAGTAGAAGATTTGCCGTTTGAAGGCAGCGGCAACTTGAATCTCGCCGTTGACCCCAAACGCGCTTATGCCGACGAACACCTAACGAAAGCGCCGATTGATCTTATGCGGGCGGAGCGAGAAGCCTTGATGCGCGTTCCCGGCATCGGCCCCAAAGGCGCAGACGCAATTTTAAAGGCGCGGCGTAAAGGCAAAATTGGCGATTTAGGTCAGTTACGGGCATTCGGCATCCGCACGCCGGAACAGATTGCACCCTATGTGCTGTTGGATGGGCAGCGTCCACCGCAGCAGCTCAAGCTGTTTTAAGTCTTAGCCTGCTGCAGTAGCCAAACCCAACGTCGGCAGTCCGGCGACAATCTTCACAGTTTCCACGCTGACCGTGACAACGCGCTCCACCAACCGCACGATATATTCTTTATCGTCGCTGTAGCCATTAGGATCATGCGTGATGCCGCTGCGTTTATCGGTGCTGACCTGATATTGATCGACCACCCATTCCAGCGCCGAGCGATTGCCGAGCCGATAATCAAATGCTGCTGCCGGAATACCTTTGAGCGTCAGTGTGGGGTTGATGATGAGGGTGGTTTTATCTTTGCTCAACCTCATTTTGGTGACGCGAAAATCGGTTTGTCCGCTCGTCACCCACTCTAATTCATACGGCTCAACCGTCTCATAATTCAGATGCAAATCCGCCAATTTTTTCCCAGATGCCGCAAATGCCCAAAAATCCGCCGCTGACGGCACAAACGGGATGCGCGGCAGTTCACGCTTGAGGTTATCGGCATAGCGGGTGCGATACTCAGGATGATGTAGCAGGCCGTAGACGTAATAGAAAATGTCCCATTTGGTGATGTCGGAGTCAGCCCTCACATTAGCCCTCACCCTAAATCCCTCTCCCGAAAGGAGAGGGACTTCCAGAGGTGACCCCGCATTCTCCCCCTCGCCTTCGGGAGCGGGGGCTGGGGGGTGAGGGCTGGGGGGTGAGGGCT
>Ga0209591_10002457_pt1 | contig 22169 bp, 18 predicted proteins | sample MAT01_FD_187207 | JGI IMG/M metagenome (GOLD analysis project Ga0209591, IMG submission 187207) | Freshwater microbial communities from Lake Fryxell liftoff mats and glacier meltwater in Antarctica - MAT-01 (SPAdes) (version 2) | ecosystem: Environmental > Aquatic > Freshwater > Ice > Liftoff... | reverse complement strand
ATAAAGCGTATGTGGGCAGTCGCAATACGACGACCCCGATTAAAAAACCTCGGGGAGGGGAGTTAACCCAAGACCAGAAGGACTTCAATCGAACCGTCAGTCAAAAGCGAGTGTATGTGGAGCATCTAATCCGAGTGATAAAAATCTTTCGGATTGCTAAGGAAGAGTTTCGGATGCGCTCTCGGATGTATGAGGTGGTGATTGGTTGTGTCTGTGGACTAGTACGATTACGGGTTCAGTATGTCTAAAATCCAGCCTCCGGAGGCTGGAAACAGATTCACCTGCTGATTTTTCCTATTTTTGAAGAGGTCTAATGAATTCAGGCGGTAAACTCAGAACTGAGGATTGAGTCGCACAGACGATGACTGGCAAGATTGCACGATGAAAATAGGTGACCGTCCCATTGTGATGGGTGCGATGTGAACAACGGGCACAGTGAACCCGTTGGGAGCAGAAGTATTCCACCCCATCCAACGCTACCAACCGTTGTCCGCCGAGCACTTCGTAACTGGCGCAACACCCCGCGTGAGTGCAGCGTCCGATACACCCACTCAAACACGCCAAAGAGGTGTCGTGCAGGAATCAGGTCGAGAATATTTTTAATCTGGTTATCGCTCGGGATCTGGGCTGCCCCAAACAGGGTTTGAACGTTATCTTTGCCGTTTCGACTCTGGACTTGGCGTTGATACTCTAAAAAAGACGCACATTGCATAAAAAACACCCCAAAGGCGCTCAATACCACATCCTTCAACGCGTACCGCTGGTTTGGACTCGCTTTACGCGGGTCATTAATCCCGGTAATCACCTGCTGAAATTGGCTCATCAACGTCGCAAAGTTTACGATTTCTTTCATCGCGGAGCCTACATCTACTTGACTAGGCTGATCTTCCTTTGAACGCTCGCTCCTATGTCTGTATACTGCCTAGCAAATCCAAATTTATAATTGCTGCGGATCACACTCAGCGTTGACCAGATATACTGATTGAGAAATCGACTCAAGGAACTGGCGGATTTGAGCTGGGTGTGTTGAGGGAGCGAATGTCCCTGTGCTTCTAGAAACAGTCCTAACTGAGCCTCTAGACTCGCTCGCTGATAAAGGCTGGACATCAATCCCAGAAGGCTATGCACTAACAGTTGGGCGTTCTCAACAATGGTTTCCATAACCGTCCGTTTGAAAGTATTACTACGCCCTTTTTTTCATCTTCTTCTCCTTTTGGCAACCCCCTATTGAGACCAGGGTAAGCGCATCTCAAACCCTATTGACACAACAGTTTTGGGGTTCATCCGAAACGCGAAGAAGTTCAAAAGTACTAGATTGGGACGATGAACGGGGTTGACATTTTGGCTATTGTGTGGCGGAAATTTGTAAAAAGCTGTGCGTTCTCTGTTTTTTCAATCATTTGTGTTAATTTGTCCTGTTTTGAGTAGAAAGTTGGAAAAAATTGGAGCCTTGAACTTTTTATCTGTACCAAAAAGTACAAAATTAGATGCGTTTACCCTGCTATTGAGACTGGTGCAAGATCTGAGTTAAGCTATCTCTCAACACTTCTGGTTCAAGGAGTCATTGTATGGTTGAAACAATCCTTCCAGGCACTTATGTGACGGTTCGAGACGAGGCGCTGATTAGCGCAGGTAGGGTCGTTTCGGGGAATATTGGCATCGTCGGAACGGCATCGAAAGGCAGAGTCGGTGAAGTGGCCATTTTGGGCAGCTTTTCGGAGGCGCGCGAGATTTTTGGGAACACCCAGGAAGGCCATGATTTAACCCTGATGCGATCGCTGGAGCAAATTTATAACAACGGCGGGCGGACAGTGTATGCTGTGCGCACAGCCAGTGCGACGGTTGCCAGCGCGGCATATCAAACGAAAAGCGACGCCAATGCCAACCTGGTGAAGCTGCAAGCCAAGACTCCAGGCACCTGGGGCAATGACCTGCGGATCAAAATCACTGCGGCGGACTCTCCAAGCGTGGTGACCGACACACTAGCAGGCAATGTCACGACACTGCGGCGATCGCACGTCGTTCCAAACAGCGGTCTCAACAGCATTCTCCTAAAGCAAAAAAGCACGGGGCTGACGCTGCGCTACGAGATTGTCTATGGCGTTGCCCCAGACAACACCAAAACCCAGGTGGAAATCGATCCGGCAACGGGGGCGCTCACCTTTACAACCCTGGCAGGCTTTGTGCCTGTGGCCGCCGACACGATTGTAGCGACCTACGAAGTGCCGATCGCCAATAGCAAGAAAATCGAGATTACCGATGAGGTGCTGAAGGAAACCTATACCGTTGCCGATGCCTCGCATCTGGCAATGCTGCTGAATCGGGCATCCTCCTTGGGGTTTGCGGATAGTTCTGCGGAAACTGTCTTTTTCAATACGCTGCCTAAGGACACGAGTAGCAGCGGTGAAAAATTTGGCACCGGGCTAGCGGGACACACGGCAGGTGCTAACGGTGAAGATGCCAGTGCTAATGACTATAAAGATAATCTGGCAAAGCTAGAGAATGAGATTATTAACATTGTGGTGTTGGCTGGACAGGATGTCTCGAATTCGCAGATGGTGACGGCGCTGCTAGGGCATCTGAATACGACCGCAGAGAATAAACGAGAGCGTATTGGCATCATTGGCAGTGGCAGTGCAGAGGATGTGAATGCGATCGCCGGACATTCCCTCAACAGCGATCGCCTGATTTTTGTGGCTACTGGAATTCGGGTCACCCCCCAGCTCAAACTATCGGGTGCCTACACAGCCAGTGCAGTGGCGGGGTTGATTTCATCGCTGGCGGTGCAGGTCAGCCCGACTAACAAAGCGTTGAGCATTCCCGGACTGTCAACCGCGTTCAGTTCCTCGCAGTTAGAAAAGCTGGTTTTGAGTCGGGTGTTGATGGTTGAGAAGCGCGATGGTTTTCGCATTGTCAAAGGCATCACCACAGCCACCAACTCGGCATGGCACCAAATTACCACCCGCCGGATTGTAGACTTTGCCGTGTATGGAGTGCGTTCAGCCTGCGATCCCTATATTGGCAAGCTGAATAACGATCGGGTGCGATCGGCAATGAAAGCCACGCTCGATGCCTTTTTGACTCGAATGGTGCAGGATGAGGCGCTGATCAGTTATGAACTGGATGTGACCGCGACCCGGGCACAGGAAATTGCAGGGGAAGCGATTGTCACGATGACCGTTCGCCCAACCTTCAGCATCGATTTCATTAAAGTAACCATGTATCTCGGCTAAGGAGAAGCGTATGCCAAATAATAATGTGTTTCGGGGGTCGGATGCCACGCTCGTGCTGGCCGTAGACGACAGCTCCACGGTAGAGGGCGGTCTCGCTAATGACCTGATCACCGAGTATGAATTATCGAATGTGGTCGGGCGCTTGCAAAACGTCCAGATCAGCGTACAAAACGAGTTGAAACCGTATCACGAAATCGGCAAGCGGTTCCCTACCGAGCTGCGCCCCGGCAACCTGAATATTTCGGGGATTGCCGAACGGGCTCACATCAACGGGGCGTTGGTGCGGTTGCTCCTGGGTGAAGGGGCAAAAAGCCCTCCACCGAATGAGGCGATCGCCCAGCCTTCGTTCAACCTCGTGATTAACTTCAAAAGTCCGGCTTTACCTGATAGTTCTAACAAACTGGTGTTGTTTGGAGTTAAGTTTGAAACTTGGAATTTCAGACTCCCTGAAGATGACTTTGTGATGGAGTCGGTCACGTTTAGGGCATTGCGGATGAGTACAGAAGAGGTGGCGGCGTAGTATGGCTGATATCTTCCTGACTCCCGAAGATCTGCTCACGGGTGTGGCAATGACCTTTGAGGTGGTGGTGCCTGCTCATTTGGTGCGTTCGGCTTTGCCGTCTCGTAGAGAATCGCCTGCCCGTGCAGAACAATCGGAGTCAACCGGGGGAGCGCGTGCGGATCAATCGGTGGTGCAGATTCGCCCACTGACGATTGGAACGTTTCAGTTAATTCTCAAAGCGTCCAAAAGTGATCCGGGTTTGCTGCCGTTGTTGTTGATTAAGGAGTCGCTCGTCCAACCCACGCTCTCCTTAGAGCAGATCAAACAGTTGCCATTGGGACTGGTGACGTTTTTGATTGAGCAAATTCGTCAGGTGAGTGGATTGGCAGAAAAAAAAAGCCCATCCAAGAGTTAGCCGCTTCGCCGCTGGTGCAAGCCAGCTATCGGCTAGCCCGATCGTTTGGTTGGACACCTCAACAGGTGCAAGCGCTAACGATGGCCCAGGTTTCTGTCTATCTACAAATGTTAGATGCTGAAGGAAATGCCTCATGATGTCTGACTTGGCGGCTACCGAAAATACTGCTGAAGGGTCTTTAGCAAGTTTGTCGGCAATGGGGCGATCGCTCCAAGCCGAGATGCGATCGCTATTGCAAACCTATGCCGTGGGATGGTGGGATCTCCTAGGGAGCTTAGAGGCTGACCTGGAAGGACTTCAGCAACTCGAAGGGGAGGCGTGGCAGTTTGTAGAGGTGTTGGATGGACTGTTGGGGTTAGAGCATGAACTGAATCAGGGATGGGGCACGCAGTTCGCAGGCCAGATGGCAGGATCGGCGCAGGACTCTGTACAGGACTCTTCGCAGACCAGATCACAAGCATCTCCTGTGTTCCGCCCAGCCACGCCTGCTCAACGCTCAGTGAGTGCCGCGCTCCCCTTCATCCGCCCTGAATCCAGCCTTCCTCTCCCTAGGGAGATGCCGTTCAGTTCATTATCCAATACCTTCTCAGGAATCGGGTCGGGTGTATTGCCTAAATCATTTTCTGAGCATCGCTTATTGGATACTCGACTGTATTCTGAGCAGCGTCAATCTGTGGGAGAACTCTTGTCTGAGAGCTTCTTTTCAGAGAACCCCAACGCTGAGGGGACGGAAGACCTGTCAATACCTGCGCCGCCCGCCTCGGCTGGGCAGACCACCTTTAGGGGCTTGCAAGAGTTGGCAGCGACCCTCCAGCCCATTGCAAAAACCTCGGTCAAGCTGGTGAATGAAGCGATCGCGCAGCCCACCACCCAGTCCTTCGCCCAAACCGCTACCCCATATGACGGACGACTCTCTACGAGACAGCAAAGCCGAACGCCCTCAGCGATCGCCCCCTCTACGCCAACCTCCCACCCACTCACCCAGAACTTTGTGGATGCCATGGAGCCGCTGGTGCATCCCGGCGAAACTGTCGATTTCCCCTCAGAAGCGCCTCAATCGAACGGTTGGGTTCCCGCCGCCGCAGGTTTGACCGCCAGTGCTGCTGAGGCGTGGCAGAGTGCGGATGTGTCTTCCCAGGTACGGCACCCCGCCCAGCCGACAGCGGCTTTCTCATGGGCGTGGGTGACCGAGCAGACAGAGGGCTTTGAGCAAGACCAGAGTTCAGATTGCGTGAATGCGTCAGTTCATGCCTTTGGACGCAGGGCAGCACTGCCATCCGGCGCTATTCCGCTGCCCGCCTCTTCCCCGTTTGAATCAAATCCAGATCCCGTGCCCATAGCACTGAGTGACCCGCCGCTGAGCGATCATGATCTGGATGCAATTATGGAGGCGATCGCGCTCAAAGTTCAACAAGACTATCAACAATTTTATGGAAACTAAGAATCTCGATATCATTCAAGGCTTGTAGGATGAGCTAGTGTAACGCATCGAATCCTAGAAATGATGCGTTACGCTAACGCATCCTACTAAAAAACTTGTGATTATCTTGCAATCTAAAATCTAAAATCTAAAATCTAAAATCTAAAATCCACTAAAGTAGTTAACGCTATGACCATTGAGCTGGCAGGCATACAACTGAATCGAGTTCATCGTATTGCCACGTTAGAGCGGGCGACTTTGGTGCGCCATCGCGTGCCCGGTTTAGAGGGCAATTTGGCGCAAAACTTGGGACGAGACTCGGTGCAGTTGCAGATCGAAGGAATTTTTTATGGAGCCACGGCGGCAGATGATCTAGAAGCGTTGCGAACCATTTATAAAAACCGAGAGCCAGTTGATTTTTTGTCGGCGATCGCAGGACAGGCGTATTTTGGGCAGGTGATTTTAGAACAGTTTGAAGTGCGGCAACTGGCGCAGGAGCACGACCAATTTAGCTATCGCCTCACGATCGCCGAATATGTGCCGCCACCCCAGCCAGAAGTCCCCGTTTCAGGCATTCTCGCCGTGGATGACAGCATTTTGGCCGATGCCCAAAACTACATGGCTTCCGTGACTGGGGCGTTGGATGCGTTGGATGCGTTGAGTGTGCCTGACTTTGCCGATCCGACCCCGCCGCTACAAGGGGCACTGGATGGGGTGAAGGGGGCACTGAATGGCTTGAGCAGTGTCGCTACGGGGTTAACGGATTTATTTGGAGGAGGGGGATAGCCATGCCAACCCTGTTTGAGCGATTAGAAACGGGTTTGTCGGGCAATACGCTGTCCGTTCAGCTGACCGGAGAAGTGGGCAACTTGGCGGCGATCGCCACCACCGTAGCGGATTTGATTGAAAACCCTCCGAATAACCTGTCAGACTTGACCCAGGGCATTCAGACCCTGCCGCTGCCCGATCTCCAGTTGGGTGGCGATGTAGGTGCGGTGCTGAGCGCATTGCAAACAGCAATCCCGACTGACTTGTCCGATGTGACGGGCAGTTTGACCAGTGGTTTGCAGCAGCTAGAAGATACCGTACAGAATGATCTCGTGGGGTTGTTGGGACAGGCTTTAGAGGCGGTTTTAGCAGTTTATCAACTCACCCAAATTGATTGGCTCTGTGCCGATGCGGATAATCCAGCGGTGAATCGGATTAATGATTTATCCGCCAGAGAATCAACAATTACATTGGCAGCGGCAGCCACACCACCACCTGTATTCTCCAATACACTGGATCAAATCAGTAGCAGTCTGGATCTATTGCCTTCGCCCTTGAATGTGGATAGCGTGTTGACAGCGCTCCAGCAATTGCTCCAAAAGATCAATTTAGACTCCCTGGGATTGGTGCGGGTGCCGATTCTGGACGATTTGCGCGACCCGTTGGATACGTTGGTGACTTGGCGATCGCTCCCTCCGGCAGGCGTGCTCAACCATATGGTGCAATCGCTGCAAACCCTGCGACAATTCTTGGCCAGTCCCGTCAGCACGGTCTTGTTGCCGATAGACTCCGAGGTGGCGGCGATTCAAAATCAACTGACTGCTGCCAATCTCGCGGCCTTGACCGATGACCTGACGACGCGCCTGAATCAACTTAAAGCATTGGTGGATATGGGGAACTTGAGTTCTGCGGGAACTGCGATCGCCTCCCTCAACAGTCTGTTAGATCAACACAGCAGCCTCCGCAGTACGCTGCAAACGAACCTAGCCCCGCAGGTGGTGGCCTTGCGCGATCGCCTCGCTGCATTGCCAGAGGATCTAGAGGATCAGATCAGCCGCACGATTTCGATTTTGCAGCCCAACACGCCCTTAGAGATTTTGACTCCGCTGGCAGATGCCATCCCCTCACCCATTGATCAGCAGAGCATTAACGACTTTCAAGCCTGGTTAGAAAGCATCACTCAATGGCTGCAAAGTTTGGTGGATGCGATTGATTTGACTGCGATTAAAGACCCCATTAGTACGGTGGCCGAAAGTTTGCAAACGGCGGTGAATGGGCTGGATGATGGTTTGGTGAACGTTACCTTGGCCGTGCAATCCTTGTTTGGGGAATTGGATGGGCTGCTGACTCAGGTGGATGTGGCGGCGTTGGTGCATCAAGTCGAGGTGGCGATCGCCGCCTTCAAAACCCAAATCATTGAGACGTTATCGACGCTGTTTCAGCCCGTTCGAGCGGTCGTTAATCAGTTGATTACTACGATTCACGACGCGATTGATCAATTTGATCCTGAAGTCATTGTCAATGCGTTGAAAGAAGCCATTCAGGTTGTGACTGGCATTTTGGAAGATCCAAATGTGGTCAGCGCGCTCACTCAGATTCGGGGTGCCCTAACGACGGTGACGCAGCAATTACAGGCGCTTTCCTTCTCGCCGTTAGTGGATCAAGTAGTCACCGCGATCGAAGAACTCTCCGGCGTTTTTGCAGCGATCGATACTTCCGTCCTCAGCACTCCATTGAAACTAGCACTCCAGGCGGCGTTGGCGCTGTTGCCAGAAGACCTGACTCCGGTGACAGACCCCCTGATTGCGGAGTTTGGGCAACTCATCGAAACGGGGCCTGTGCCGCTGTTGCAGGTCGCGCAGCAGCAGCCCCAACGCTTGCTGGATCAGGTGCGATCGTTTCAGCCGACTACCCTGATTGGGGATGCCCTATCGCAACCCTATCAGACGGTGTTGACACAAATGCAGGCGTTTCAACTCAGTCAACTCTTGCAGCCAGTGCAGCAAGAGTTAGATGCCCTGAAAGATCGGATCAAGCAAAATGCCAATCCGGCTCAGGCGTTAACCCCACTGATTCCGCTATTCCAAAATCTGTTGCAAACGATCGATCAATTGCAGCCCTCTGCCTTAGTGCAACCGCTAGAAGACTTGCTCAGTCAGGCGATTAACCAGGTTTTAGAGGCACTGCCCGTGGATGCGGTGTTTGACCAAGTGGATGACGCAATGCAGCGGGTGCAGCAGGTAATTGGGTTGGGCGATCGCTTTTCAGCCCTGATCCAGCGGGTGGTGGATATGCTCAACGGATTCGCCAACCCGCAGGCTCAAGTGGATGCTTGGTTGACGGAATCTCTGGCAAATTTGGATGGCATTACCAATGTTAGTGCCTTGCAACCTTTGCTGGTACAGCTCTCTGGAGAGATCGATCAACTAAAAGCTAATGGATTGAAGGATCGTTTTAATCAAACCGTAGACACTCTATTGGCGACACTTCAGACCTTAAATCCGCAAACTCGGCTGTTATCTCTGGTGCAAGCCTACCGCAGCCTCTCACCAGCGGCGTTGAATGCGCTGCCCGATTCTCCTGAGAAAATCGCGTTGGTGGCGGTGATCGCCCGCTTCAACCCAATCCAGTCTGAGTTTAATGCGCCTTATCAACTGTTGACCGACCTGACGACGGCGCTGAACCAGTCCAAAACCGCCCTGCAAATGGGGTTAGAGGGATGGGACGAGCGCTATCATACCGTCGATAGTGTATTAGCACCGCTGCAAAATTTGACTGCCTCACCAACGCAACTGCGCCAATGGGTGCGTGACGGCTTGCAGGGACAACTGGTGCAACCGCTCGCCCGCCTGTTTGCCATGACCGCTCCGCTGAGCGAGACGCTGGGTCGATTTTTGAGCCAATTCCAAGGATTGATGACGGTGCTGCAAGCGAAGGTGGCTGATTTGCTCTCAGGCCCCGGTTCGCTGGGAGAAATTCGCACGGATCTGCAAGCGATCATCCAGCGATTGCAAGGCTTGAATCTTGCTTTCTTAACGGATAGTCTCAACACCACGTTTGCGACGCTACGGAGTCAAGTAGAAGCCTTTGATCCAGCTCAATTACAGACGGCGATCGCCACTCCATTCAACCAAATTGTCGATAGTCTGGATTTGTCGCAGGTCTTGCCCCCAGCGGATATCGCTCAACTCAATACTGCCTATGCCGCTGTGATCGCCAAATTGCAGACGCTAGACCCAGCACAATTGATTACAACAGTGGTACAACCTGAGTTTGATACTAAAGTCATACCGCTATTGGAAACTTTTGATCTAACAGCGGTGCTGACTGCGCTGCTAGATAGATTGCATCATCTAGACGAAGAATTGCAGGCAGAAATGGGACGAGTCAATGAAGCCTATCAGAAATTGCGACAATCCATGCCATCGATTAGTATCAGCCTTGATCTGGATATTGATATTGGGGTGTCGCTATGAATATAAGTGAGATGCGATTCAATAGCCCAATCAGTAGGTGGGTTTTTGGTTTAACCAAGCCGAGGTACTTATTCTGGAATCGAGATCCAGATCGATCGAGGAGGATGCCCCTATGGTGATTGGATCGGTATTGGTGCGGCCACAAAAACTCCAACGGGCGATCGCCCTCGGTTCAGAGTCTGGCTTGACGGATGACCTGCTAAGCCTGCTGACCATCGTGGCGTTGGATGCCGTGCAGGGTGGGTCGATTATGCAAGACATCACGTTGGCGGTTGAGGCGATCGCCACGGGTTTTGTAGCGCATGGCGGAGCGGGTTTGAGCCGAGCGGTAGATCGATTTGGCCTGTGGCTGCAACCCTTGATCGACCGGGTGAAGGCACTGGCAGAGCAGGGTAACGATCTGCAAGATTTGAATCAGGTGCTAGACAGTACCGAACACCTGTTGGCAGCGGTTGTGAGCTTTTTGCAAGACCTGCCTACGGAACAGCTGCGTCACCATGTGAACACTGCGCTAGAAATCGCTGAGACGGATCTGGGGATTACCTCGGCATGGATTGAGCAGCAAGTATTGGGTGTGTTTGATGAAATTGGTTTGCGATTGCAGCGGACGACACCAGAACAAACGCCAGAGCAGCGATCGCGCCGAAGAGAAGCGGCGATTCTGCTACGACGAATTCGGCGATATTTGGGCGATCGCCTCAATTTCCCAGAACTCAACGCTGACCAGATCGCATCATCGCTGATTGCCTTCCTGAAACCCTTCCGCAATAGCACGCGCAAAGCCGCCTGCATTGGCAACGGACTGGCGCAAACGATGCGAGTCGGGCAGAGTTTGGTCGATCTGGTGCCCTATGCCGGAGTCGTTACCCCAGCAAACAATCGTGTCCGCGTCGCCGATTTTGACACTGCGGTAACGACCAGCCCCTCTGCTGCCGCACTCCGCAGCAGCTCCGGTATGACTGCGGCAGATGCACCGATCGGAATCGCCGCCACCACGAACAGTGAACTCTATGCCTGGTATGCCACCTGGCTGTTGGAACATGAGAACCGGGGCGGGTTCCTGTTTAAGTTAAACAATTTGCTCGACTTTGATGAAGCATTGGATCGGCAGCAGCTTCCCGATGCATTGCGTAACGAATTTCGCGATCACAGCGCGCCCCTCTCCTTCACCCCCACGGTAGAAGTGTTAGAAGCGCGGAAAAAGTGGCGAATTATCGACAGCTATGACAATCCCAGAGGTTCCGGTACGGTCACGTTCAAGTATGCCTTGGAACTTCAGAATGACGGTATTGATGTGCGGCTGGATAGAGAGGGAGCGTTTGGCGGCACGGTTAGTGTTCTAGGGTTTCTGGGCTTTATCTTGGGGTTCCCTGGCGATAAGGTGTGGGTAAATCCGGAGCGAACGAAGGTGTTTTTGGGCGATCGCCTGCTCTACGAAGGCACCGATGTGAAGTGGCTGGATGCGCCGATCTTCAGCGGCATTCGTGGCCCCCACTATACCTTTGATGTCGCCTCTACGGAAACCATGGAAGGCGTGGCGTTTCACTCTGCCTGGGTGAGTGATGCGCTGGAAGCGTTACTCCACCTGATTTCGCTGGAAGTGGGTGACTATGCTTCCAATACCGTCAATGCGGTTTGGAATTTGGTTCACATGACCGTTAAATTGGCCGCAAACCGCCCCTTGTTTGACTCCCTTGGTTACTGGACTTGGGTGATTGGCATTGGCGCAACCGCGCTGGCTTCGCTGGAAGGGATGCACACGAAAGTCAGCGTCAAGAACTGGTTTGCCTTTTGGTTGTTTGTCTTGCTCTCTTCTGACCTGGGCGAAAAGGCGCTTTATAACTACTGGCTAAACTTGGCACGCAATGGCTTGCTCTCGACGATAACGCTGCTCAACTACGATGGCGCTAGGGTTGAAGAAGATTTTGTCTCTGGTGCAAGAGACACCAATCGCCCCCTCAATCGCAAAGTCGTGGATGGAGTCGTTAGCATTTTTGTCGATCTCAGCATGATCTGGCTGGCAGATTTAGTGCCCAAAAACAAATATATTTTCCCGTTTGGCTCGGCAGATTTAACCTTGGGCTACGGCGTGGGAGCGGCCTTGGGTATGGGACTGTTGGGTGGGTTTGTCGGTACGGTCGTGGCCGAAACCCTGGCCTGGGCAGAAGATTGGGAAGTGCTGGGCTATTCTCTGTTGAAATCCATGCTGTGGAGTTTGGGACGGTTCTGGCCGTACCTCTATTTGATCAAAGAAGGCGATACCGATGGGGGCATCTATAACCCCATCGGTATCGCCTTCCCCGGCTATCCCGATTCCTCCACCTCGCCTTACAACATGCCCTACCCAGCCGGACAGGCGGTGTTGTGGGGGCAGTGCAACCAGGGGATGTGGAGCCACCATATTGCGCCGGGTTCTAACCCCCAAGTCTATGCCTTTGACTTGGCGATGGATCAGGGCGATGAAGTGTTGGCGATGCGATCGGGCACCGTGATCGATTTCTTTGATTGGGTGCCTGATGACACCGACCCCAGCACCAACATCCCTCGTCCCGGCTTTCCGGCGGGTACGCTCCCCCAACCGGGCACCACCAGCCGCAACTGGAATTTCGTCATGATCCGCCATGACCGGGATGCGGCGGGTGTCCTGATTCCCGCTGGGAATTTGCCGCCCAATGCTAATCCCCAAAACTCTCCCCATGACCGAGATGCCGGGGGTGGGCGCGTTGTCACCTACGGCGTGTATGGTCATGGTCGCAATGGCAGCGTCCGCCAGATCTTTGCCAGTCGGCTAGGGATTCCCGTCGCCAATATTTTACCCAGCAATATCATTGGTCAGACCATTCTCAAGGGGCAACCGATTATGTTAGCGGGAGACACTGGCGTTAGTTTTCACAATCACCTGCACATTCAAATCATGGTGGGGCCTGCCACGGGTGCAGATGTGCGGTTGGATAACAGAACAGGTGTTCTGGCGGCGGTGAATCCCTATACGATTCCCTTTGTGTTTCAAGAGGTGAGTGGCGTACCCAAAGTGTTGAATTCCTACATTTCACAAAACATCCGACAACCGTAATGATTACCCATCAAATCACCATTGGCACTCCAACCTATCGGACGGGAGATCGCACCCGCCTCCTAGATCTGCGTGCCTCATCGGCATTGGATGTTCCGGTGAATACCTGTCGGATGGTGTTGAGTACGCTGCTGGATTTGGCGATCGCCCCCAAAGATCCAGTAAAAGTGGAGTTAGGGAATGACAATGGACAATCGTTGGTGTTTACCGGCACGGTGGGCATGGTGGATTGGCAAATCGATCGGGTGACTGTGCAGGCAGTGGGAGCCTTTCAAAAACTCTTAGTGGCACGATTCAATTTGCTATACGAAAAATCGAAAGCGGGGGATATCGTGCAGGATGTGATCGGTCGATTGGATCTGACGGCGGGCAAGGTCGAGAGCGGCATTGAGTTTCCGGTTTACACGCTGGGCGATCATCGCACCGCTTATGACCAGTTGCAGCAGTTAGCACGCCAGTGTGGATTTGATGTCTATGCTGATGTCGAAGATCAAGTCATCTTCGCTAAATATCGTCCTGGAACGCCCCATGAATTGCAGTATGGGGTGGATGTGTTGGCGATCGCCACCCAGCAACCCACCCAATGGGTGACCGGGCTGGAAGTGTACGGTGAAAGTCCCGCTAGTTTTGGGCAGGGTACAGAGTCTTATCCCTGGTTGACGAAGCAGATGGTGCAGGGAAACGCAGGCAGCTCCGAGGGGATTGTGCGGCGGGTGGTGGATGCGACTGCCCGCACCCAGGAAACGGCGGGGAAAATTGCCACTGCGCTGCTGGCGGCAGAGGCCATCCAACGTCGAGGCACGGTGCGGATCTTAGGCGATCCCACGATTCAGGTGGGGCAGACGGTCAAGGTGGCTCAAATGCCCATCGGCGACCAAAATGGCACCTTCAAAGTGACTCGTGTGGTTCATAGCCTGAATGCCCAGCAGGGATTTTGCAGTCTGATTTACTGGGAGGAGCACTAATGGATTCCATCGTTAGCGTCATGAAAAAAGTGGCTGAGCAGGAAGCGCAGCGCGTTTACACCACAGAATTGGGAATCGTCACGGCAGTGTTTCCCCATGCTTCGGATAGCGATAAGGATAACTATCAATGTTCGGTTAAGCTCAAAAATAAAAAACAACCTGATGGAGGAGATTTTGAACTCCGAAAAGTTCCTCTAGTGACTCCCCATATTGGTCTAGCTAATATTCCTAAAGTCGGCGAGCTGGTGATTTTAGCATTTATTGGAGGAGATATTAATGCGCCTGTAATTTTGGGGAGACTGTATAACGATGAAGATCGCCCCCCAAAGAATGATAAAGAGCAGATGATTCTGACTCAATTGGAAAGCCTGACGCTGACCCTAAAATCTGGGACTAAAATCGACATCGATAAAGATGGAAACGTCAAAATTGAAGCAAAAGGCGATGTAGTGATTAACGATGGTAATCAAGGAGCCGCCCGCAAAGATGACACCGTTGAAGTGACAATTCCCGCTGGTAGTTTTATTACCACGGTGGCGGGTCAAGCCACTGGAACCCCTAATCCTACACCCGTCAAGGTGCAAGGCAAAATCACCTCAGGCAGCGGTACCGTCAAAATTGGTGATTAACTTCTCCCCTCCCTCCCGTACAAAACCCTCTCCATTCCCGGGTCTATTATGCCTTCTCCTCCTTCTAAAATCGATCTCAAACTCACCCAGCGCGCCTTCGACCGGGAGGGTTCCGATCGCCAAGCCACCGATCTAATTCCTGCCCCTAGCGGTGATTTGACGACCGTGGATGGGCGCACCAATTTAGCCCAAGCTATCTTAAATCGGTTGCTCACCCGCAAGGGCGAACTGACGCAGTTAGGACACCCCGATTATGGCTCTCGGCTACATATGCTGATTGGGGAGTTGAACACGACCCGAATGCAGGGATTCGCTGCCCTATATATCCGAGAATGTTTGGCGCAAGAATCGCGCGTTCAAGTGGTGAAACAGCTCACCTTTGCCGCACCCTCTCGCGGCCTCGACCGCAACGTTATGGAAGTGACGATTACGGTGCAACCCGTAGGACAATCCGAAGATTTGACCTTTACCCTTTCCCTAGATTTAGGGGGCTAGTGCTATGGTGTTTGAACCCAAAAAATTTACCGATGTCTTTTCCGATATGCGAGAGCGTACCTCGGTCATTACTGACTTTGAGGTCGGTAGCGTGGTTCGCACCCTATACGAATCGTTCTCCTATGAAATTGCGCTGCTCTACGAAAAGATGCAGTTGGTTTACCTGTCTGCCTATGTAGACACCGCAGAAGGATACCAGCTTGATAAGGTGGTGGCGGTGCTGGGGGTGAAGCGGGGGCTGCCCGACTTTGCCGAGGGCGAGGTCACTTATTTGCGGGATGTGGGCAATCAAGACATCACCATTCCACTAGGCACGCTGGTGGCTACGGTGGACACGCCCGAATCACCGAAGCTGGTGTATCAGACCAGTGAGGAGGTGGTGTTTCCCAAGGATCAGACGGCGATCGCGATCAAAATTCAGGCGGTGAATCGGGGGGAAGAGCAAGTCACGCCCGCCGAAACGCTGGTGGTTTTGCCGCGCCCCGTTGCGGGTATCAAATCGGTGTCTAACCTAGAAGCGACGAGGTTTACGGGTAAGCGCCGTGAAACCGATGAACAGTTGCGAGAACGCGCCAAAAATGCACTGATTTCGTCGGGCAAGGCAACGGTACTGTCGATCGAAAATGCCCTACTCAGCTTGCCGGGAGTCAAAGATGTCAAAGTCCGCGAAAACTTCCGCTATGCGCGGGGTGAGGCGGTGTTTACGCGGGGCAGCGCTATGGGCAAAGTGGTGATTCCTAAAGGGACGGGACTGGTGGTGACGGTGCCTGCGGTGCCGCAACCCCTGGTGCAGCCCTTTAAGACGACTGAACGCATGGTGTTGGGCGAGTTTAGCAGTACGGTATCGGTGCCGCTGCAATCCTTGACGGAGGGCAAAGCCGGAGAACTGCGGGCAACCGAGGGCATGACTTGGCAAATTGATGATCCCATGCTCCAAGCGGGGCTAACGGTGAGCAATCTGGTGCCGCTGCTGCTGAGTGAATTTGGCGTAATTGATGTGTTTGTGGATTGCGATAAATTTGAAGACCCTGCGGTGCAGAAGCAACTCCAAGCAGAAATTGATCGGGTGCGGGCGGCGGGTATTTTTGTGCTGCTGAAGTCGGCGATCGCCATCCAGCTCGACGGCGTGTTTCAGATCGAAACCAGCCCCGACTTGAACCTCACCCCTGAGGAGCGCAGCAAATTAGAACGATCGGTGCGCGATGAAATCATCAAAGTCATTCAGGCCAAGCAGATGGGACAACCGCTGTTGTTTGCCCAAATCATTAAAAACGTGCTGTCGCTGAATGGCGTGAATAATCTAGAGGAGTTTGAGTTAAATTCGACGAAGATTCGTCAAGATGGGGTGACGCAGCACGATCGCTTTGACCCTAGCAATAAGCGAATTGAAGTGGATGAGTTTGAAAAAATTAACGCTCGCTATCTATGTGTGGCATCCGAAATAAAATCCTTACCGATTCAGATTCAATTTAAAGCAGCGGGATTAGATATTCCCACTCGAACAACAATCTTGACAGCCTTGGGAGATTACTTTGGTGGATTAAAAGTGAAAGATCCAGTGGCAAAGAGTGCGATCGCCAACCGCATCAATGCAACCCCTGGAATTACTGTCACTCCTGGTACGCTGAAACTCACGCCCCAACCCTGGTGCCAGAGCGCGCCACCCGTGACGGGTGATCTAGACACGATTACCCCAACCTTTGTCGAAAAAGCCGTGCTAGGAGATGTGTTTGCTTATAACGCCGACTTACAAATTGTGGGTGCGCTGAAGCTGACGCTTCCTGCTACCTTGACTGATCCTGAAAAATTGGCAGTGCGCGATCGCGTCCGTACCGAAATTAACCGCTACTTATCCAGCCTCAAACCCGAAGAAGATGTCGTCTTTGCGGAGGTGATTCAAATTGCCGCTGCGATCAATCCCGTCATCCAAGTAGACCTCACGTCTAATGACTTCCGGGTCTTCCGCGATGGCACCGCCACCGTGGGCAGAGTCTCGATTCCTAAAATCGAAGTGCAGGCATTTGAGAAAACCCAACTGCAAAACTTCTGTATTACCAGTGGCATTGAACCCGTGCTGGTTGAGGTCACAGCGCTGGAATTGGGACTGGTTGTTACCAGTCCCCCGCCCCCCGGCTTCAATCAGAGTGAAACCGTCACGGCGCTGCAAAATGCCGCTAGAACCACCGTCAATAACTTCCTGGCGAATGCGACAGCGGGTCAATCCATCGTCTACGCGACGCTTAAAAATTCCCTGGACAACCTGGTTCCTGCTGCCAATTACACCCTCAAACAACTCAGCCTCAGCGCCACCTCTGCCTGCGACAACCGCAGCCAAACCACCACTATCGACACGGCCATCGACCTGCATCTACGCTCGGTTGAAATTCCGACGCTGCAACCGATTACGCCCGCTGACGTAACGGTCACCATCAAAACGGTGGTGTTGCCGCCGCCACCGCCACCGCCTGCCCCATAGAGGGGCGATCGCCAACCGATTCCGTCCCGGTGGGCATTGCCCACCCTACAAATTCTTAGCCCTGGTGGGAGATGCCCACCCTACAAATTCTTTCTCTCTGCTGCCCATGTCTCGCACTACTGCTCTTCTCCAACGACTCCCCCACTTCTACGCCGAGGGTCCCCAGACAATCCTCTTCCAGTTGTTGCGGGTGTTTGGCAAAACCCTGGATCAGGTGGATGATGATTTACTCAATGTTATGTATTCCCATTACGTGGATACTGCCAACAATCAGGGCTCCCAGGGATTCAACACCCCGCAGAAGGGCGATTTAGACAAAATCTTTTCGTTGTATTTAGAAAATTTGGGGGGCACCTCCCAACTCAAGCAGATCAATCGCCCCGATGGGGCGGCGGGACTGGAGAGCGATAAGCTTTATCGCAAACGAATTTTAGGCTTAATCAATGTCCTAAAAAATGGAGCCTCGACCAAAGAGGGCATTATTGCGATTGTGGCGGCCAATTTAGGGATTGTGGGGGATGAGGCAGCGGCGATCGCCGCCCGCCAGCAAATTCGCATCACCGAATTTTTGCCCGAACTGCTGAGAACGGAAACCTATCAGCAGGCGGTTGCCGAGAAATTTATTGTGATTAACCCCAATGTGATTGCGAGTACGCCAGATATTCGCGTCCGCATTCGCAGTGATTTGTCGGTGCCGTTGGTGAATCCCCGCTTGCTCAACCTGACCACAAATCAGTCGGTGCAGTATGCGGGCACGGTCAAAAACAATGATGTGCTGTCGTTTTTTGCCAATAGCACGGCGTTTTTGAATGGCGTATCGGTACCAGTCAGCGGTGCGCCCCCGGCGCTGCCGCCGGGGGCTTCGGCATGGCGCGTCGAAGCCTCTCTGGGCTTGGAAAAAGCCGAGTTTGACCGGGGACTGTTTGATTTTTCGGCGTTTGATCAAGAGCAACTCAATCAAGTCGCAACTTTTGATGCTGAGGGCAGCCGCTTTGACCAAGCGGTGTTTGCCTTTCCCTCGCCGTTTGACCAGGCAAAATCGGGAGATGTGGCGATTTTTGATGGAGACGAGAGCCGCTTTGATCAGTCAGTCTATGCCTTCCCCTTTCCGGCCGTGGAAGTCAGCATGACTCTCTTTAAGCTTACTCCTGCCAGCTTTAAGGTGGCCATTCCCTGGGATATTCCGGGGTATACCGAGAACTTGGATCAATTTGGCGATCGCCCCCGTGAGCAAATCAAATACATTGTCGATAAAGTCAAAGCCGCAGGCGTATTTGCGGTGATCGACTATGAAAAGCGATTCAGCGAACGGCACGACATGACCGATCGATTCCAAGGCATCGCTCGGCGACAACCCTTTGCAGAAGACCAGGAGATGACTGAAAGTAATTTTGACATTGGCAGTATCCAAACGCCCTATCCTACGGGCATTGTGCATGAGATGTCCGATAGTCTGGTGCTGTCTGGTGTGTTTGATTACACCAGTTTTGATTCGTTAAATACATTGGCTTAGAAATCCAATTTTTGTAGGGTGGGCAGTGCCCACCTCTCAACCCCATCACACCGAATAACGACAGGAGAGAAACCACGCATGAACATTTCTGAAACAATTGATATGAAAGGTCGATTGACCATCCAACGGCGCGATCGCAGCTATAACATGCTGGATGAGATTACGATTAATAACAGCATTGTGCTAACAGGACGAGATTTAGTTGCCAAACTGTTTATTAAAGAAAAAATTGATCCCATCTCTCACATTGCTGTAGGTATGGGAAGTACTGCGGTGAACCCCGAAAAAGATGAAGCGTTGGAAACACCGCTGTTTCGGAAGGCGATCGCCCCCGTTGACCCAACACAAAACCTCACAACCACCAGTGATGGACGAAAAAAAGTCACGGTTACCGCTGAACTAGACTTTAACGAAGCCAACGGTGCGTTAACCGAAGCGGGACTATTCAATGCTGCTAGCGGTGGCGTGATGTATAACCGAGTGGTGTTTCCCGCGATCAACAAGACTAGTGACTTTAAATTGACCTTACTCTGGGACATCGTCTTCTAGCAAGTCCACGGCGGAAATCTGCTAACCCTTTACCCTTTAACACCCCCCTTCCCTCATCCATACCCAAGGAGTCTCACCATGCCCTTTACCCCAGAAACAAAAAATCCCGGCGATCTGGTCAAATCTAAAGACTGGAATGAAGCGATGTTGGCGATCGCCGCTCTACTTGCCAAACTCGATGCAGCCGCAGGACACCAGCACACAGGCGCGCTCGAAGATGCGCCCCCCATTCCCCAGAATGGGATTGCCGACAACGCAGTGGTCACGAGCAAACTCCCAGATGGCGCAGTCACCGCTGAAAAACTACAAGATAATGCCGTTGGACTGGCTAAATTGCAAGATGGGGCAGTGTCCAATAGCAAGCTGCAAGACGGATCGGTAACACTCAACAAATTGGCCGCAGGGGTTATCCCTGGCAACATTGGAATTGCCATTACCAATGCGTTACAAGATGGCGCGAACATTCCCATTCCTAGCGGCTTTACGAAACAAGAATGCGTGTTTTTTGCCTATGTCAAAGCGATTTTATCTGTGGATAGAATCCCTTATAACTGTTTGGTTAATGATGGGGTCGTTCGGATTGTGCGAGAACTCGTAGCAAACCCAGGCACCCCTGTGTCCGGTAATATTTTTGTAACCGGAATCGCACTTGCCAAGCGAGGCGGCTGGTAAAAGCCTCTGTACGATGCGTTGGGCGATCGCCATAACGCATATCATCTGTTTGCTCGTTACCAAGCTCCAGCTTGGTAACGCCGATTGGGAAGCTCCAGCTTTCCGTAAGCGAAGCTGGAAAATGATTACTAAGCTGGAGCTTGGTAACGAACAATCGCTTTTCCTGAAGCCACAATCCTGAACCAATCTCACCGAAACAATCATACAAAGCAGGAGCATAACGATGATTTTTATTTTTGACAAAGAAACGCAGCAATTGTTCGGCATGGCAACTCGTGTCTTTGACAACGGCACTTGGCGCGATGCGACGATGGAAGAACTCTATCCCAATGCCGATCATTCTAAATTAGGATTCGTCCATGTCGAAGATTCACCCAAATACTCCATGAACCCAGAGGGTTGGAAACTCAAAGTCGATGCCCAAGGCAATGCCGTTGGCATTGAGCGCAAACCCACGCTGGCCAAAGTCCACCTCACCACGAATGCCGTGGATACCGATGGCGATGACTTACCCGAATTGCCCGCCGATGGCACCAGTCGCGCGGTGATTAATGCCGAAATTAAAACAGCCAGAGGGCAACTGGTCACCGATGAATTACTACTGGACATCAAAACCACTGGAGGCACTCTCTCTGCCCGCCGGGTGACGACGACCACAGGACAAGCCAGTGTCGAACTTACTTCTTCTTTAGAAACGGTGCAGGTCACGGTTACGGTCTCTGCGGAGGGGATTACGCCCAGTTCATTGACGTTTGAATTTATGCCAGTTGGATAACGTAGATCTCGCACCATGAGTAAGAGCATTCAGAACTCTGACTAATGGTGCAGATTTTATTGCGGAGCGCTTCTCATGATTCAAAATCTTATTCGCAAAATCAATGACTTGTTGCTTGAAACGCTGGCAGGGGAAATTCCCAATGTCGCGCAGCATATTAAAGCTAATCAGATACAGCCTCCTGCTGGGGTGACGCCTCCGTTGGTGCTGCTGATTCCTGGTAACTTTGCGATCGCCACCCAACCCGGAGAAGGCACTTCCACCTCGCCCCACTCCGAAGAAGTGCGTCAAAAAATTGCGGTGAATGATGCGTTACCTCAAGGCCCCTATGTGTTGGGTCAAACACCGCTGTCTGGTTCCGCGCGGTGCAAGGTTTTTTTTGATGAGAATAGTGTGACGGAGAAGCAAATCTGGCTCCAAGAAAATCGAGATTTTACAATCAACTATGCAACGCGCTCTTGTTCATTTTCATGCGACCTGACGGGTGCAGATATCATTCTTTTCATTTATTCTGTAGTGAGTATCTCCACCTTGAGAAATTTTGCTCAAGATCTATTCATTGATGTGCATGGGAATAATGCTGCGGAGGTTGAAAAATTTACTTCTCTGGTCGCTGGCAATATTCTGGCATACCATGACAGCTTGCTTTTAGCTGGGAACCAAGACAACGCCTACAAGACTGAATATCAGGCGGGGGGAGTCAGTACGCGCCATCACCTCACCCAAATTCAGTTGATAGAAGGTCAACCCGACCCCACCGCGATCCCCAAAACGCGCCTGAAATTCACCGTATCCGGTCACCTGAAATCGAGCCGTGAAATCACCGAAGGCTTTGGCCTGATTGAAAAAATTCACAGTCCAGGTAAAGTCTCCACTCAGGCCGTGGATATTGTGGTGCAGGTAGAGTAATACTTCCCCAATAAAAATTCCGGCGTTGCTGATTTGAACTATGAAATTTTTGGCGTTGCTGAATGACGGGATGAATCAGGCAGGGACAGGGACATCCTAGAATTTGAGATAGTGAAGTAGCAAGCGAATGGCCTGTCTCAGCACTTAGCGGGTGACAACCTACCTAGAGCGTTTGCTGCATCAGGGTTAGAGCATCGAAACCGCGCTGAAAATAGAGCCGTTTATGGGGTTTGAGCGCGATCAGCTTCAGCGCCCAATCGCCCCATAATTCCATCCCATAGCGCCATCGTTGTCCGTAA
>Ga0209591_10002456_pt1 | contig 22179 bp, 23 predicted proteins | sample MAT01_FD_187207 | JGI IMG/M metagenome (GOLD analysis project Ga0209591, IMG submission 187207) | Freshwater microbial communities from Lake Fryxell liftoff mats and glacier meltwater in Antarctica - MAT-01 (SPAdes) (version 2) | ecosystem: Environmental > Aquatic > Freshwater > Ice > Liftoff... | reverse complement strand
AATATTCCACTCTTGTTCCCTCCCCCGCAAAATACACCGTTCCAGCAACGCCACCCGCAGTCCCTTCACCGCTAAGGCGCAACCAATTAAAATACCCAAAGTGCCACCGCAGATCAGCACATCGAAGTCTACAACGCCTAATGGGTGTTGATTTTCTTTAACTAACGTTGGTACTGGTGCGGTGTTTTCGCGCAGAGATGTTAGGATGCGATCGCTTTGACGTAACCCTGCTAAAACATCGCCGGGTAATTGGGAAAGAATTTCTTCAGTTAAAGACATTTTGGAAAAACTCAACTCTACATTCCAAAACTACCTGAGAATGGAGAAAGTAGATACGATATTATTTATGGAGAGCTACGAGCGTGGTCAATAATAATCAAATACTACCATTACTAACAGAGGTTGACAGAGAAGACTTAGAAGGCGTTGTGCAGGTGTTAGCAAACGTAACTAAGCTCCCTGTTGAAGTGGTTAAGCCACATTTGGATGCATTGCTTGAGCAGTTGATGAAATCAAAACAGGAGCAACCATTTTACAAAACTGCAACGGCTCTTGAGTGGATAACAGCTTTTCGGGAATGGGCAGAGAGCCATAGGCGAGATACGCCCTTACTATCAGAGTATGCTTTAAGTCGGGCAGGAATATACGATGATGAGGAGTCCGAAGATATTTAAGTGACTTATCTTGTCGATACCAACTTATTGCTACTAAGCGTACAGCCACACCACCCAATGTATGCAGATACACTCAACGCAATTTCAACTTTACGAGGAGCAGAGTTAGAGCTTTTTATTACCTCGCAAAACCTCATAGAGTTTTGGCGAAGTGCAACACGACCTACCCAAAGGAACGGCTTAGGCTTAACCATAACTGAAGCTAGGACGGAACTGGAGCGTTTAGAAGCTTTGTTCTTGGTACTGCCAGATGTACCTGAGATTTATCCAGAGTGGAAGCGATTAATTTTACAGTATGGGGTAATGGGGGTAAATGTCCACGATGCTAGACTTGTAGCCTCAATGTTAGTAAACAGGCTAACCCATATCTTAACTTTCAACGTTAAGGACTTTAACCGCTACGCTTCTCAAGTCACCCCTGTGAACCCAACTAGCTTTACACCACCATCTTCTGAGAGCTAATTGGGTTGTCACTTTGCACTCTTTCTTCTATTCTTTAATGTCTGGTTTCTCGGAATCCGGTGAATCAGGTAACTGATTTATTTCAAGGGTTGGAACACATGGAGGGGAGCATCTCAGTTTTGTAAATTTATCCTAAATCTACCCCCCTTAATCCCCCCTTGTTAATAGGGTAAACAAGATTCCTGCTCCCTCTCCTTACTAAGGAGAGGGTTGGGGTGAGGTTTTACAGGCTTTCTACGAAAGTGAGATGCTCCCCAGATGGAGTAAATCAGTTTACTTTTTTCCAAGTCTCAACAACTACTGTACCTGGAACGGTTGCGATAAAAACGATTTCCTTGCCACCATCAACAATGATACCGCTATAAGTACTACCATCTAAGGATACTACTGTCTGCACCGTACAATCTTGTTTAACACTATAGGTTCCTGAGCTTGTTTCGTTTGTACGTACAGTACCGTCAATGCTAGCACCACCTATTGATTGAAAATTTCCCCTTCCATCAACCTTAACTAAACCAACGCTAGCTATAGGCGATCCTAAGACCGTCCCAGTAGTTTTAAATCCATAGCTACCTCTTATGGTTGCATTATTACAAGAAGGCGTAGCTTGGGCATTCACCTTTTGAGAGATAGCGTCTGAAATGGTCAATGCTGACACAGTACCAATTATTAACGTCGTAAAAAAGGCTTGGATTTTAAAGTTCATATCCGGTTGCTTAGTTACTAAACCCCAAGAACCCCACCCCGCCAAAGCTACGCTTTGTCTCCCCTCGCCTTGGCAACTACGATACACAAGTCTTGTCGCAGCCATATCTTTATTAATAAATCTCGCACTGCGTTTCTATCCCGCCTCGGAATGAATTCCGAGTCTCATAGCTGAAGTCCACTTAAGTGGACTAAATTGATTATTCAGTCCACTTAAGTGGACTTCAGCTATTAGCCCTGAACTTTAGTTCTGGGCGGGATGTCGGTAAGTGTGACAGTTTAACTCTGAAAAAATGTGGCTAAAATATCGCTTTCAGCTTGTTAATATTTTATGTGCTAAAGTGCCGCTAGCTCAGAAAAACTATAGCCGAGTTTGTTATGTAGATAGTATTTAAAGAGCATTGAGTGTAAAGATGACAATGGAATCAAAGCAAGATGACATTACTATTCTTCAACAAGCTGAGAAGCGTTTACGGCGACTGTCTCCAGAAAGGCTGCGCGTAATAAGTGATTTTCTGGCTGCTCTAGAAGAAAAATCATTTGATGATATACCAAATACCGTTATTGTTTTGACGTAAAATCTGGTATCTTTGCTCAACAAATTCCAGCATTTTTGGGAAATTTTCATTGATTATCGCCTGTGGTTCATAATCAATGAAGATATAAGGAGGCTTTGATGAATCTAACTGCTCTATAAGTGTTAACCATTGCTCAGGCAGAAAATATTCAAGTGCCCAACCACGTAGTATTGTTGCTTGAGTCCGACCAGAAAAGTAGTAAATAGATGGATCACCAGCTACATAAATCTCACCAGCAAGACTTCCTGGTTGAGAGATAAAGTTAGCCTCTGAGTGAAGAGATGGATATTTTTTTCTAAAGACAGTCTGATATTTCAATCGTGTATCTTCAGTTAAAGCAAACTTATTATTAACCAGAGTCACGCTCTTTTTTATAAGAGTGGATGAGAAAGGTAAAAACAATAAAAATATGAGCATAATTGTCGGTATTTGGGAACTTAATTCTTTTAAAGAGTCCCATAATACATCTAATCCTTTTGTTGCTAAAATACCTATGGGTACAAACAATAGTAAAAAATGGTATTCCCACAATGCTTTATATTGTAGAGCAATAACACTCAAACCAAAAATACACCAAACAACAAGTAACAAAGTTAATATATTCTTAGACTTACGCAATGAAGCATCTATAGCAACAATAGCCATTAAAGCTAAAGGAAAAAAATTCTGTAAAAACCATTTTATTCCCGAAATAAAATCCTTTTGATTTAATGCAGAATTAGCAATAATAAGAGGCGGATATATAAAAAATGTCTCATACACTATTGAAAAACTATTAAACCACGCAAAGTAGCTGGCAACAACTAAAAGAGGAAATATAATCCCTATAAAAATTGGCAAACAAATCTCAATAAATATTTTTTGAAAGCCCTGGCGTTTTATTAATACAGAATACATCAATATCGTTAGCCAGAACGAAAATAAGATCAGCAAAAATATTAATTTAAATAAAAGGACAATTCCGCCAATCAAGCCTGAGAGTAAAAGCAAGATAAATCTTTGCTTTCCTTCGCTTTTAAAAGATTGAAAAGTTAGCCAAAGGCAAAGGAATAAAGGAAAACCAACTAGCGCTTCAACTTGAGTAAGATGCCAAGCGCCTGAAACAACATAGTAAACACCAACCGTTAACAAAGGTACTAGGCTTGCGATTATCTGATGCCGAAAATAGCTTTTTAGAGTCAGCAGCAATATTATCGAAAAAAATACCATGTAAATAAGTTCAAAGGTATGGATGCCAATCTCATTAAAACCAAACAAAGTTCCCGCCAAAAAATAAAAGCAGAAAATCCCTGGTTGCTTTATATCCCAAAAATCACGATAGAGTACCTTTCCTTGTTGCATCTCTAAAGCACCTAGCCTAAAAAATGCTTGATCTCCGTCAAATGGAAAAGGTAAATGTACAAGACCAATTATGACAATAATAATTACAACTATAAAGTCAATTCTATTTAATTTAGTAATACTAATCATGACACTTTTGATTTAAATACAAGTGACTATCCCGCATTAGTGAATATCCTAGCGAGATAACAGTAAGTATGTAGCTTATTCGTCACTGATAATGTTTAGATAATGTTTATAAACTGTAAAGAAACTGTAATAGGGAATGGCTATAAGCCTCTTAGTACTTAAATTTAATCTTAACTTTGCTATGTTCTACCACACTTTTTAGAGTTTGCAAATGTTTGCAGCGTAAGCAAAACTCCATATTTATATCTTGTTTTAATAAGCAGGTAGGCACGGAAAAACTAAACTATGTAAAGATAAATAAGTCGAATGCATTACTAACAGAACGTTTAAAGCCTTGCTTTGATCAACTGCAAGTATATTGGTCAGTGTGTGGTGTGTGTCTTAAGTATTAATGTAGATATAGACACAGCACAATAACTTGCATTAAAGGAAATACTGATGGAGCGTTCAAAATTAGTTGCCATTATTACAGGTGCGATTTCGGTCATTTTAGCGATCGCTTACCTCATCGTAGTCCAACTCCTCGACTACCGGGACATGAAACCAGCCCCCATCAGCCAATTTGACCAAGCACCTGCGATTATTTCTGTTGTTTGGCAGATTGACAAAATTACCGAAGTGTAGATTAAATTTAGCTGACTTGTAGAGAAAGACGCAATTGATTGCGTCTTTTGTCATTTATGTCAACAAAGAAAAACTAATCATGACTATTGATAAATACCACACTCAATTCATGGATAAAAAACAATAGCTATTATTCACTACTCAAATAGTCTATCCTATAAGATTTATTTAGAGTATTTATCTCAAATTTGTTTAGATAAAGTAATACCATTTTGACAAAGATAACGGTAAGCTGTTTCTAAGAAAATTAAATAAAGATAAAATTGTCTGATCTGCGTAGGCGTAGCCCATCGTACACATCGCTGGGTTAACGCGGATCAACGCGAGTTGATTCAAACCCCCAAATTTTAGATGACAATATAGAGGTTAAGTTGATGGCTCAGTTTCTACTTGAGACTGTTTCGCTAGTTCCGTGCTATGCCTTAATAGGTGGCTTGTTGGCTGTACCTTGGTCGCCGGGGATCATTCGGAAAACTGGGCCAAGACCCGCAGGTTATATAAATTTGGTGATGACATTTTTGGCGTTTGTACATAGTGCGATCGCCTTACAAGCAACTTGGAATCAGCCAGCCCAAGAAGTATTTATTCCTTGGTTATCTACAGCTGGTTTAGATCTCACCATTGCTTTGGAAATATCCTCGGTGAGTGTCGGCGCTTTAGTTGTGATTAGTGGCTTGAATTTGCTGGCGCAAATTTATGCCATCGGCTACATGGAAATGGATTGGGGTTGGGGACGCTTCTATTCCTTATTAGGATTATTTGAAGCGGGACTATGTGCCCTTGTTCTGTGTAATAACTTGTTCTTCAGCTATGTAATTTTGGAAGTTCTAACGCTGGGAACCTACTTACTAGTCGGCTTATGGTTTAGCCAGCCGTTAGTAGTCTCAGGTGCGAGAGATGCTTTCTTAACTAAGCGGGTGGGAGACTTATTCTTACTGATGGGCGTATTGGCACTATGGCCCCTAGCCGGAACTTGGAGTTATCCAGAACTAGCCAAGTGGGCGGCTACTGCTAACGTCAACCCGACAACAATGGCACTGGTAGGTTTAGCCTTAATTGCCGGGCCGATGGGTAAATGTGCCCAGTTCCCCCTGCATCTGTGGTTGGATGAAGCGATGGAAGGGCCTGTTCCCAGTACGATTTTGCGGAATTCGGTAGTAGTTGCTAGTGGTGCATGGGTGCTGATTAAACTGCAACCTGTATTAACCATCTCGCCCATAGTTTCTTCAGCTATGGTGGCCATTGGGGTAGTGACGGCGTTGGGTGCTTCTTTAATTGCGATCGCGCAAATTGATCTTAAACGCTGCCAATCCTATTCTGTCAGTGCCTACATGGGTTTAGTATTCATCGCCGTGGGAGTGCAACAATACGAAACGGCGCTGTTGTTAGTACTCACCCATGCCATCTCAGCAGCATTGTTGGTAATGAGTACTGGGGGAATCATCTGGAATAGCATCACCCAAGATGTCACCCAATTAGGCGGATTGTGGACACGTCGCCCGATTTCTGCGATCGCCTTTATCGTCGGGACTTTAGGATTAATTGGTTTTCCACCCTTGGGTAGCTTTTGGGCGTTGGTGAAACTAGCAGATGGGTTGTGGGAAACCCAACCTTGGTTAGTGGGAGTAGTGATAACGGTAAACGCTTTGACAGCCGTGAGTTTAACCAGAGAATTCGGTTTAATTTTTGGCGGTAAACCTACACAAATGAGTCAGCGATCGCCTGAAGCCCACTGGCCAATGATTCTGCCAATGATGATTTTACTTGGTGTCAGTCTACATCTACCTTTAGTGTTGCAAAGCTTATCACTTTTACCCGATTGGGCAAGTCTAAATAAAGATGTTGCACTGCTTTTAATTTGGTCAAGTCTTTTCGGTTGCAGCATCACTGGCGTGATTTATTTAGGCAACATTCCTAAACCGATTCGCCTCCCTTGGCAAGGTTTGCAGGATTTGTTTGCATACGACTTTTACACCCCCAAACTCTATAAAATGACCATAATTTTTGGAGTTGCTCAAATCTCCCAACTTGCCGATATGATTGACCGTTTTGTAGTCGATGGCATCGTTAATTTCGTTGGTTTATTTTCCCTATTAGGTGGGGAAAGTCTTAAATACAGCACCTCTGGACAAACCCAGTTTTATGCCTTCACCATTTTAATAGGAGTTAGCATTTTAGGAATGTGGGTAACTTGGCCATTTTGGGGAGTGCAGTTTTTAAATGTGATTTATGAAATTTCGACATTTAGGTAATTAAGGTTCCAAGGTCATCATGGTAGTGGGACATGAAAGATGTGGTGTGGTAAGTGCCGCCGTTAAGGGTGGTGAAGTCCCAGGTCAAATTGGGAGTTTGATTGAGGCAATTAAACCGAGTGTAGAAAGCTCAAAAGACCAGTCAGGAGATAAGATAGAAAACGCTTGTAAGGCAAATATTTTGGCGCAAATTAAAAAGTTAAAATCATCGCCAGTTTTATCGAAGTTAATTGATGAAGAAAAGCTGAAAATAGCAGGTGCTTATTACGATTTAGATACTGGCAAAATCAGTATGGTTGATTAGCTTTTAAATCTCGTTCCCAGTCTCCGACTGGGAATGCGAATTTAGAGGCTCTGCCTCACGAATTCGCGGCAGAGCCGCAATGAAGTGCGTTTCCAGTCGGAGACTGGGAACGAGGAAATTACCCATTTTGTAAAATCCCAAATTATCATGTTAAGTGTTTTGATTTGGCTCCCTATATTAGCCGCCGCTCTCATAGCAATATTACCTGTAAGTTTCCCTAAGCATCGCATTCGTTTAACAGCATTAATTTTGGCTGGGATAGTCTTATTTTGGAACTTGTTTATCCTGCTAAAATTTGATATTAGCAATCCAGGGATGCAATTTAAAGAGTATTTGCCCTGGAATGAAACCCTTGGCTTGAGCTATCAAATCGGTGTCGATGGGCTTTCTATATTGATGTTGGTGTTAAATAGCTTACTCACCTGGATTTCTATTTACAGTAGCAGCAAAGAAACTGAACGCCCTCGGCTGTTCTACTCGATGATTTTATTAGTGAGTGGAGGGGTTGCAGGTGCTTTTCTAGCGGAGAATTTGCTGCTATTCTTCCTATTCTACGAACTAGAATTAATCCCCTTTTACTTACTAATTTCCATTTGGGGAGGGGAAAAACGGGGTTATGCTGGGATCAAATTCCTGATTTATACTGCTGTTTCAGGAGCATTAATTCTGGCGACATTCTTGGGTATGGTGTGGCTGAGTGGTTCTACAAATTTTGCTTTTGATGCATTCTCTACAGAAAACCTCTCAACAGCAAAACAAATCCTTTTACTAGCAGGAATAGTGTTAGGTTTTGGCATTAAAATTCCCTTAGTTCCCTTCCATACTTGGCTACCTGATGCTTACGTTGAGGCTTCAGCACCAATTGCCATTCTTCTCGGTGGCGTGTTAGCAAAGCTGGGAACCTATGGACTGCTGCGGTTTGGGTTGGGTATGTTTCCTCATGCTTGGAGTATTATTGCACCGAATCTGGCAATTTGGGGAGCAGTCAGCGCTATCTATGGAGCAGTAATTGCGATCGCTCAAAAAGATATCAAGCGCATGGTAGCATACAGTTCCGTCGGTCACATGGGTTATATCTTGCTAGCTGGTGCTGCTAGTACTCCCTTAGCACTTGTGGGTGCAGTCGCCCAAATGTTTAGCCACGGTATCATCCTGGCAATTCTCTTTCACTTGGTGGGAGTTGTAGAAGCCAAAGTTGGCACCCGTGAATTAGATAAACTCAATGGTTTGATGAGTCCCATCCGAGGTTTACCCCTAATTAGCGCTTTACTAGTTTTAAGTGGAATGGCTAGTGCAGGTATTCCCGGTTTAACAGGATTCATCGCCGAATTTATCGTCTTTCAAGGTAGTTTCTCTATCTTTCCCATTCCGACAATTTTGTGCGTAGTAGCTAGTGGATTAACCGCAGTTTATTTCGTCATCCTCCTCAACCGCACTTGTTTTGGCAAACTCGATAACTTCGCCTACTATCCTAAAGTTCTTTGGTCTGAGAAAATACCAGCTTTAATTTTGGCAGCTTTTATCATCTTTTTGGGAGTACAACCCACTTGGTTAGTGCGTTGGAGCGAATCCACGACTACAACAATGGTGGCTGCAATTCCCTCCTTAGAAAAAACCGTAATCTCTGAAGTCGCGTTGAAATAGAAAATACATCAAAACACTTGTAGAGACGGCGATTTATCGCGTCTCAAAATCTATCCCCCGACACGCAATAAATCGCGTCTCAAAACCTATCCCCCTACACGCAATAAATCGCGTCTCTACCAATTTCTAATTACCATGACAGCAATTAAAACAGCAATTAAATTACCTCCTTCTAATCACGAATTTGCTGAAGTAATTCACCGCTTAGAAGCAGGCGGTGCAATGTTACCCGATACTCCAGAAAATTTGATGCAAATCATCGGTTTATATAAAGCTTATGCTGTGCCGATGGATTTTTACTGGCGTGACCTACTTTATATTGCTGAACGCGAATTTTTAAACCCGCTTCCCTTCTTTAAATACTTCTTGCCGAAAGAGTATTTAGAACGGCATAATCATTATGCTGGCGATGATGCCGATTTACGAATTTGGCGCGGCGAAGCTACTGCACATCCAGAACTTTTGGCATTTATTGAGAAGGGTGAAACTTTCAAAATGCCGAAGTTGTTGCACCACTTGTTCCACGATCGCATTAACATGGAATTTGCTGAAGCTTGTATGCGGGCGATGTTGTGGCACAGAGGGATGGGTGGACAATTTGACCCTTACCTAGATTCCGAAGAATACAAAGCCAACGCTGACCGAGCAATTAAAGCTTACTTCCAAGGGAACCCCGTAATGCTGGGACTTTACAAGCTGTTCCCCGATATGTTTTTAGAACAGTGCCGCCAGATGTCATACTACGCTAACCTGGGCTTATTCTGGGAAGTCATGGCCCCGGTGTTCTTTGAAATGTCCGACCTCTATGACGAAGGCAAGATTAGCAGCGTCCCAGAGGCGATGAGCTTTTTAGTTAATGGTATATTTGCGATCGCAGGTCGTCCCATTTACCATCATGTTTATATTCGTGGTGAATGCTACGAAATTGTGCCCAAATCAAAGGGTTTCATGTGGCTATATGAAGCAGCATTACCTTATGTAGAAGCTGTTTTCTACCGCACCGCACCCTTCCGGGGGACAAAATCTTATAATGCTCAAGCGCGTCAAGTACCGCCAGACCAGAAAGACTTTCACTATGGTATTCTTTACGCTGATGTATTTCCAGTGGGTACTGCTGGCATTCCCCCCACATTATTAATGCAAGATATGTTGCATTTTTTGCCCCCATATCTTGTTGATTACTACAGCCAACATTGCCGGGGTGAAGAAGATATGTTGATTCAGTTGGGAGTTAGTTTTCAACGGTCAATGTACTGTGTAACTTCTGCGGTAATTCAAGCCTTAAGAACTGCACTTTTATATCCATTAGATGACCCAAATCCCAAGCATTTACAAGCCAATCGAGATTTTTTTGAGATGCAGCTAAATCGCTTTACTCGACCCGACTACAATATTCGTGATGCTGCTCGTTTGGGAAGTATTCAAAAGCAAGATTATAGATAATAGATCCCTCTAAACCCCCATTTTAAGGGGGTTAGAACCACAGAGGTCACGGAGGAATGAGAGTTTGAGAGGGTTTTTGCGTAAGTCCTAATATTGCAAGAAATTCAGGGAGAGGGCGCTATTCCTCTTGAACATCAACCCAAATACTACCTTCTTCTACACGAATAGGAAATACTGGCAATGCTTTTGGTGGCGAAACCATCGAGAGTACCTTACCTACACCAGGTGGCCAGGAACACCAGTCTTGTACCTCACCAGTCCGCAGGTCAAAAGCACTACGATGGAACGTACAAACTATTGCTCCATCTTCAGTGATTTTCCCACTTTTCAACGGTAATTTTAAGTGGGGACAGTTGTTATCTACTGCATAAAGCTGATTTTCGTGGTTCAAAACCAGAATTTTCCGGTTGCCAACTTTCACCACTTGTCGCGTACCTGGGGAAAGTGCTTCGACTGCAAGAACTTTAGTCCAGCTCATTAGGTTCTCCTTTCCTAATTAATCTACTTTCAGTTTCTCGCAATTGTGACCAATGCGATCGCTTTTGACTACTGGGGAGTGCAAAAGGTTATACCATTTTGGATTTTGGATTTTGGATTTTAGATTTTGGATTGGAAACCGCTTGGTGTATCTGGGTTTTCTTGCTCTAGCCTCAAACCTCTTTCCATAAGCATTTGAAGTTCGATATTCTCAACTTTAGGTATCGCTTCTAACTGAGGAATCCTAGCGATCGCATCAGCAATATTACCTGATTGGGCACGCAACCAAGCGGTGTGAGGTGCATAGAGAAGCTTTTGCGCTACTTCGTAACCGGCTCGATTAATTACCTCGCGCTGCGACTCTACATTAACGCCTTCAGCAAAGCGGATGAAAACCAGTCCAGTTGGTACTGCTACGGAACTATTTGGTTGTAGTGTGTAAACTGGACTGAGTGCCCCCTGTTCTGATTGATTGGGTTCGCCTGGAAAAACTGCTATTTTACCATCGTTAAGTTGTAAGGCTGCTCCTAGTGCCACGATCTTGGGTTGATTGTAATGTATTGCATAGTACCCAGGCTTACGAGTGTAAGATACAGCAGTGCGTTCGCTGCCAACGCGAATTTGTTCAGGATACTCAGAAAAGTAGTCTTTTTGAAATCTCACTTCAGGAATCAGGGGTAAAGAGTACACCTGTAGAAAAAACTCAACCGGGAAATAAAACATTTTTCTTAAGTTCTAATGATGTTATAGCGTTTTTCAGTGGTATGGAATACAAATCTTTCATTGCAATGCAAGCTATACACCTTTATTGATAATGAAAATTCGTAAACCAATATTTCAAATATCCCAGGAGATAAAATTATGGTTCAAGTTCGCTATGGTGGGCAGAACGGTCAACAATATGAACTTGCTATCAGTGACGAACACGTTGTAGTGCGTACCGAAAACCGCAGCGCTCTTGTTGGTGCAAGACCCTTTGAAGTCGCACCAGTATCACTAACAGCTCGCAGCATCCTTAATGAATTCGAGTTAGCAACACGGTTTCGGCAAGCGGGTGTAGAAATTTTGCGAACGAAAGTTCCGACTGAAGGCGTCGCTTTGCGCGATCGCGCCCGTGTAATTCTCAACCAAGAGCCTGAAGTCCAATTTGCCGGACGTGTTCTTATCGATCCAGTATCCCAACAACCTATAATTTACACCGAAAACCTCTTCCTTAAATTCAATAGCGAAGAAGAGTTAACGGTCTGCCAAGAGGTCGTAAGACGTTACGACTTAACAATTAAACGCCAACTTGAATATGCACCAAATGCTTACTTTGTCAGTGCATCTGCAAATACTGGTATAGCTATCTTTGACATCGCCGAAAGACTTTTGAATGAAGAATCAGTTGATCTGTGCCACCCTGAACTAGTGCGTGAATCACGCCAACGTCAGGTTTTCCCGCAGCAGTGGCATTTAAAGCAAACAACAATTAATGGTAAGGTAATTAACGCCCATGCCAACGTTGAGGCAGCTTGGAAGTTGAGTAATGGCACTGGGACGATTATTGCAATTATTGACGACGGTGTGGATCTCGATCATGAAGAGTTCCGTTCCTCTGGAAAAATTGTTGCCCCGCGTGATGTCACACGTAAAAGTGACAATCCCAGACCGGGAAATGACAATAACCACGGGACAAGCTGTGCAGGAGTAGCTTGTGGAAACGGCAACTTTGGTGCATCTGGTGTGGCACCAGGTGCAAAGCTGATGCCGATTCGTTTAGCTTCGGCGCTGGGGTCGCAGGATGAAGCAGATGCTTTTGTTTGGGCGGCTCAAAATGGTGCTGATATAATCTCTTGTAGCTGGGGGCCCGCAGATGGTGTTTGGTTTGAGCAAAACGATCCTGTACATAACCAGAAAGTACCTCTGCCTGATTCCACACGCCTTGCTATGGACTTTGCAATTAATAAGGGACGCAACGGCAAAGGCTGTGTAATTTTATTTGCGGCTGGCAATGGTAACGAAAGCGTCGATAATGATGGCTACGCCAGCTACCAAAAAGTGATTGCTGTGGCAGCTTGTAACGACTATGGCACGAGAAGCGCTTACAGTGACTTTGGTCAGGCGGTCTGGTGTGCCTTCCCCAGCAACAATGGCGATAGTTCTCAAACCCCTGGAATTTGGACAAGCGATCGCTCTGGTGTACTTGGCTATAATTCGGGTAATCGGAATCTGGGTGACGCCCCAGGCAACTACACGAACCAATTCGGCGGAACTTCTAGTGCTTGTCCAGGTGCGGCTGGTGTTGCAGCTCTAATTATTGCTAGAAACCCAAATCTGCGTTGGGACGAAGTGCGAGATATTATTAAACGCTCTTGCGATCGCATCGATCAAGCTGGAGGTAAATATGATACTAATGGTCGTAGTCCCTTCTACGGTTACGGTCGAATGAATGCTCTGAAAGCTGTAGAATTGGCCAAGCCACCTGAAACATCACCTATCAGCAGATTCCAAGCAGTGCAAGATATCCCAATTAACGACTTACAAACATCAACATTGTCGTTGGCGATCGCTACTACCGGCCTCGTGAAATCCATCAAAGTTAATGTAGACATCGAGCATACTTTTATTGGGGATCTTGTAGTTACTCTTTTTCCCCCAGTGCAAATAGGCGTACTTCCTGTAATTCTGCACGATCGCCAGGGCGGAGCTACTGATAAAATTAAAACAACATACAACGAGATAAATACTCTTAAACTTGCTGCCTTTAAAGGTAAAAGTCCCCAAGGAACCTGGACTCTTGAAGTTGCAGATAAAGCTGACGCAGATACAGGAAAGATTCGCAGCTTGACCATTGAAATTGGATTTTAAAGCAGAATTCAAGTATTTGAACCACATCTATCGTAGGGGCACAGCAATGCTGTGCCCTTACTGCGTGGTCTATTTACCTGAAAATAGCTGTAAGCCAAGCGTATTGGGTTAAGGATAATTGTAGACTGGGTAGAGCGATCGCTCTACCCAGAAAATACCAAATAGGTGTGATTTTAAAAACCACATCTGTCGTAGGGGCAATTCATGAATTGCCCCTACAGGGTGTTCTATGCCATATCTGATCCATCTGAAAGCCCAATAGGTATTTAACCGGACTCGATATGACAATCAGCTAACTTTGAGTCACAGCCTCTTTCGCCAAGAACTTCTCTAATTCTGTCAGCGCATCAGCATCAACCTTAGTTTGCATTGGGCAGAACTTAGGCCCACACATCGAACAGAACTCAGCAGTTTTATAGATATCTGCTGGCAGAGTTTCATCGTGGTATTCCTTAGCTCTTTCTGGATCGAGTGATAATTCAAACTGACGGTTCCAATCGAAGTTGTAACGCGCCTTAGAAAGTTCATCATCTCTATCTCTTGCACCAGGGCGATGTCTAGCAATATCAGCCGCATGAGCTGCTATTTTGTAGGCAATCAACCCATTTCGCACATCTTCGGCATTTGGTAGACCCAAATGTTCTTTAGGTGTTACATAGCACAGCATCGCAGTACCGTACCATCCAGCCATTGCTGCTCCAATAGCTGAAGTGATATGGTCATAACCGGGAGCAATGTCTGTCACCAATGGCCCTAAAACATAGAAAGGTGCTTCAGAACACTCTTCCATTTGCTTACGGACATTGAACTCAATTTGATCCATTGGGACGTGTCCAGGCCCTTCCACCATCACCTGTACATCATCTTCCCAGGCTTTGCGAGTAAGCTGTCCAAGGGTTTTCAATTCAGCTAATTGTGCTTCATCTGAGGCATCATGAGTACAGCCAGGACGTAGGGAATCTCCTAAACTGAAGGAGACATCATACCTTTTGAAAATCTCAATAATATCTTGGAAGTGGGTATAAAGCGGGTTTTGTTTGTGGTGATGCAACATCCACCGTGCCAAAATACCGCCGCCACGAGAGACAATACCAGTGATGCGGTTTCTCACCAAGGGCAAATGCTCAATCAAAATCCCTGCGTGGATAGTTTGATAGTCTACCCCTTGCTGGGCGTGCTTTTCGATGATATGGAGAAAATCATCAGCAGTCAGGTTTTCGATTGTGCCGTGGACACTTTCTAAAGCTTGGTAAACGGGTACTGTACCAATGGGAACAGGTGAAGCCTTGATGATGGCGGTACGAATTTCATCCAAGTTACCGCCACCTGTGGACAAATCCATCACGGTATCAGCACCATATTTCACCGCCAAGTTCAGCTTATCCACTTCTTCCTGAAGATTAGAAGAGTTGGGAGAAGCGCCGATATTAGCATTTACTTTACATTTAGAGGCGATGCCAATAGCCATCGGCTCTAAATTAGTGTGATTAATATTAGCAGGGATAATCATTCGTCCCCGCGCCACTTCGTCACGAATGAGATCAGCCGGGAGATTTTCGCGTTGGGCGACGTAGTGCATTTCTTCGGTGATAACACCTTGGCGGGCGTAGTGCATTTGAGATACATTACCCTGCCCACGTCGTTTAGCAACCCATTCTGTCCGCATATTGTAATTCCTCAATAAACAGCTTCCCTCCGCTGGTATTACCCAGACTCAGGTGTTAAGGGTGTGATCTCAGCCTGGTTATATAGGCACCCCTAGCATTGATGTAGTGTACCACCTTCGTTATATCTGGGGGCAAGGGTGTTAAAAATTTATCAAGCTGTAACTCGAACATCAGAAGAAAAAGATTGTTCGCAATACTTTCTAATCAGGGCTTGGGCATTTTCTCGCCGTTTTCCTGTAAATAGATTACATACTACTTCTTCAGATTGAGAGTAAAGATATAATAATCCAAAGTCTTTCACCCGTGAATAAAGTAAGGGAATCGATGCCAGAGCGAGTAAAGTTGCTTTTTTGCGATCGCGCACTTTTGCTTCATCTGAGTCATGATATGAAGACTGAAAATCTACAACCAAACAAGGTTTATAGTCATGGTTTGTTATTAAAGCATCCACATTAGAGCTAAAGAAAAATCTTTTTAGTTCCCAATCAATGCTATCGTCTAGTTCGCAAAATTGGGATAAGCTAACCTGTGTATGAATTTTATAACTATCATCTACACAAGTTTGCAAAAACTCTAGCATCCTTTCTTCGTATGCATTAACTAGCCTTTTGACTTTGACAGACATTATTGTTGCTCCATGAGTATTTTTGCAAAATAAGTAAGATATTCTTCTAAAACTTCTCTTGAGTTTATAATTACCTGATATGCATAATTAAAAAGCTTGTCTTTACCTATGTCGCCTTTACCAATTTTTAAGCAACAGTCACTATTATCCAAAGAGTTTGAAAGTGGATGCTTACTGATATATTTTTTTTGGATTATATCAATTATTTCCATATCATTAATATTCTGAATTTTAGAATCAGTATAAGAATTTTTGGCTTCCCTATAAGCTATACCATCAAAATTTAATTCAAAATCTCCGACGATTTGGCTTTTAAAAGTTTCTCCATATTCTTTACTTAAATCAAAAAAAACGTTTTTTTGGCTAGGTCTGATCCAATAAAATTTTGATATTTCTTGAAACATTGTTACTACATTTTTCAATTCAGGTATTTTTGTGAAAAAATTGATTGAAAAGTTTAGCTTTAGCAAATATGGCTCTAATCTCTCCTGAGAAATAGAAATGGATAAACCTTCTTTTCTTTGAGCCAAAATAAGCTGATAACGTTTAGCTCCTTTTCCAGGATTTTTCAGTTTATATCCTATGTATTGAGATGTGCGTTTTTCCTCAAACTTGTCATAAAAACCAAGTTTATCCAGCAGACTGGTAGCCAAAGACAGCAAATCTTCTCCACCTTCAATCACCTGGATATTTGTTGAAACCAAACGGGGAACGCCGTTTTCTACCTCAAAACGCTGGATAACATCATATATAATTTTTGACATGAATTAATTCCCAAAAACCTTGGCTAAGGTTCATGGAAATAGTGTAACGCTTATTTTTCAATAATCCAATAGTCTTAGATAAGATTTTTAGATTTTCTGGGAAGTGCTTATTCTTCCTATAGCTTGATGGCTATACTAAAGGCGATCGCACCCTCACACCCTTCAACCAAAAGCTTTTAACCACCAGGTATTATGGGGCGATCGCCTTGAATTTGTACGTTGGCTCATCCACTGCTGGGTTGCGCGAATTATACCTGGGTAAAAGAAATCTCTAAGGAATAAGAATTAAATAACATACAATTTATATCCCTGGCTTACCTCACCCTCAATCCCTCTCCTTATAAAGGAGAGGGAAGCTAGAGACAGGATGAAGTTTTACATTTTATTTAATCCACGTTCCTAAGAGATTTTACTACGCAAAACCGTCCCTCTCCGAGTCGGAGAGGGACAGAGTTGAACTTTAGTTCAAGGCAGGGAGAGGTTTTTCAAACTCACGTTATTGTTAGCTGAGTACAAATATTTCAGCAAGTAGGCACAACTACTTTCGCGTGTTTGCTAACGTAGTCCACAAATAATTGCTTCAGCCGGGGACTAACTCCAGCGTGTTCAAAGAATCCAAAACCCAGATTCTTAGCTCTTGCTAAGGTTTCTTCTGCTGTTAATCCTTCCTGGATAGCGATACTTAAGAGCGCAATTCCAGTCGATCGCATCCCGGCTGCACAATGCACAACTGCTGGTTTAGGAATTTCTTCGAGTGTCCTGAGAATTTTCGTAATAGCCTCTTCATTTAAATTTTTTAAATCCACCTTGAGTGGAACATTCGTATAATGCAGCCCCAATGCTTCCGCTACTCTTTGCTCATCCTTGGAAAATCCTAGCTCATCAGGCGATCGCAAATTTAAAACGGACTTAAAACCTTCTTGGATAGCTTGCTCAAGCTGTTTTGGTATAACTTGTCCTGTTGTTGTCAAGTTTTCGTTAATCTGTATGGCGTTGATCACATTCACTCCTTTTCAATTTTTAATGGCTTCGAGCTTGATAAATAGTCGAATCAGCAAGCTTTAAGAAGATATTCAAATAAGCACCGCAAAATTAGCCAAATATCAAAATATATTGCTTGATTACTTCAAAAAACAGATTTTGAAGCTGGTTATTTTATTGCTTTACTCATAATATACGGTTTACCGATAGACTTAAGGGTTTTTAGAACTTATTATAGGTTTTGCGTATGAAATTACCGTAGCTTATAGTTTAGGAGTTGTCATCGATCGAATTACAGGGGGCGGTGAGTGATTATCCCCAAACTTACCCTGCGGCTGTACTTGCTTGTGTTATGGATGCGAGCCAAAATTTTTAGGGAATCAGACGGCAAATTGTCCAGCGAGTTGTGACTCAATTGCAAACTGCTAAGATCAGTAAAGCAGTAGAGAATTTGGCTAATTGATGTGTTGCGATGTCTCCGACGGGCACGGCTACGCAACTAAAATTTCTCATAACATACTAAAAAGTTAAACAGGCATGTAATCTAAATACCAGCCCTGAACCTATGAGCGCTAACGAAATATCTCTTCGGCCTGCCCAAGAAACAGATGCGTGGGTGCTGAGTGCAATTCATATTGCTGCCATCAAAGCTCTGCCTGTAACTTTCTACACCCGAAAAGAACTTTTAGCTTGGCGTAATAACCGCGACAAACCTGATGGTTCATATATCTTGAAGAGTATGAAAATCGAAACTTTCTCGGTTGCGATCGAGGGAGATGTTGTTATAGGTTTTGCTAGTTTTATTGTTGATGAACTCATCGGGCTGTATGTCCATCCTAAATATCAAGGTAAGGGTATCGGGCGTGCTTTAGTTCAACATTTTTGCGATGAAGCAACTAATCAAGGCATAAATAAGGTAATTACAACTGCTAGCCTCTATGCCGAAGGGTTTTATTTACGACTGGGATTTATTGCCATCCAAAGAGTACCTCATTATTTAAGAAGTGGAGTAATTGTCCCAGTTACTAAAATGAGTAAAATATTAGCTATTGCACCGAAATAAATTTGAGTCAATATAAGATTTTCAATAACTTTAAAAATGCTGGTATCAAGATTATTTTTCTTCAAGCTGCGACAGCTTTTTCCACATAACCTATGATGTAAGTTGGTGTAAGTACTTGCCAGCATAAATGCATAAAACCATCCGTTCATCAACTCTCACCCGTACACGTTTGATAGAAGCCGCATCGCAGGTATTTGCCAGTTTAGGTGTTCAAGGAGCAACTACCCGTGAAATAGCTCGTGTTGCTGGTGTGAATGAGGTGACTTTATTTCGCCACTTTGCTAGCAAAGAACAACTTTTGGGAGCAGTAATCAAAAATGCCTTGGCACTCCAGACAGAAGCCCTTGCACATCCCCAAGCGTGGACGCAGGATCTAAAAATTGATTTAATACAGTATGCCCATCTTTACAATACTATGCTAGAGGCACAAGAAGACTTAATTCGTACCTTTATTGGAGAAGCCAAACGTCATCCTGATGCAGCGAAACAAGTTATTCAAGAAGCTGCTAAACCTTTAGGCGAAAAACTGGTAGCTTACCTGCAATCGAGTCAGAGACGAGGCACTGTTAGAGCAGACATTGAGCTATTTCCAGCAGTTGATATGTTTAAAGGAATGTTATTAGCTGGAATGCTATGCCGTAGTGCAAATTTCAATCAAGGCAGCTATAGCTGTGAGGATTATATCGAAACCTGCGTAGATATTTTTGTGTGCGGTATCATTGCCACTCCCCTCTCATTTATCAATAAGGCTGTAAGCGATGATTTTTGAAGGTAAGTTATTTCTGCGTGACTCCCTACCAAAATTACTCAAGAGACAACAGTTTTGACGATCGCTACTGAATACAATTTATGTTCAATCGATATTAATAGTAATTAAAATTCACCAACCTATTTACAAAAATAAATATATATGAAAATCTTGAAAGGTAAAGTTGTCAGTGGTTTAGGAAACTTTTCTTATGTTGCTCCAACTGAAGCCAAAGCGATCGCAGCAGGTGCTTCGTTGATCAAAAATGTTCTAGATGAATTTAAAAATTCAGAGGCATCGATTTCTCAATCGATAAAACTGGCTTTTCTATTTGTCATATATTTGGTAGAGTACCTAGATACTCTTAACTCCAGACTCCTTAGACTATAGTATTCAACAAAATACCGTAAATTGATAGAGTTATTGTAATTATGCTAGTTAGCAAACTATCATAGACAACTCTAAGAAGCAAGCTCTAGAGGTTTTCGTACAAGCAATGACTCAAAAAGCTGCCTTATCTCGATTCGCATTAGCATTTATTGCAGGCTTTATATCTGTTTTGCTATTTCACCAAGGAATGTTGGCGCTGCTACATGCAGTGAATTTCGCGCCTCGCGCCCCCTATGCAACTGCACCGACACAACCATTCGGAATCCCGCAAATTTGGTCAAGCGCATTCTGGGGAGGAATTTGGGGACTAATTTGGGTAGCAATCGCGCCTCGTTTTCGACATAATAAAAGCTATTGGTTAGCTGCATTGGTATTTGGTGCAATTGTCCCGACGCTAGTGGCTTGGTTTGTGGTAGCGCCACTCAAGGGTCAGCCCATCGCTGGAGGCTGGAAACTTGTGGGAATAGTGACAGGTTTATTAGTTAATGGTGCTTGGGGTGTTGGAACTGCTGGGTTGCTGAGATTATTTTCAAGAAGGCAGTTGTTCAATAGTTAGGCTTATTAGTACTTCTAGCAGTTTATGAAGAGACTCGCCATTTGTTTGGCAAGTCTCTAAAGTTATTACCCAGATGCTCCTGGCTCAATCCGCGCCCCAAGCTGAAGAACTCGTCCGAGATCATCAGCATTTCGCCAATAAAGCTATATTTTATTGGCGGTGGATTAAATTAGCAATTAATATAAATAAATTTTCTATAATAGTATATAATATGCCTAAAATTACTATTTGCATTCCTACTTTTAATCGTGTTCATCTCCTTCCTTATGCTATTGACAGTGTACTCAATCAGTCTGAGCAAGACTTTGAGCTAATTGTTTGTGATGACGGTTCTAGCGATCGCACACCTGAGTTAATATCACAGTACACAGACCACCGGATTAAATATATCCGTCATCTGCAAAATATTGGTAAAAGTAATAATATGCGCTCTGGCTTTGATGCTGCCAGTGGTGAATATTTTATTAAATTTGATGATGATGATCGGCTAACACCCGGTTTTCTGGCAAGTACCGCAGCTATTATTGATCAAGATTATAGCATTGATTTTGTTGGTACAGACCATTGGATAATTGATATTAACAATATCCGAGATGAGGCAAAAACTCAAGAAAATTCTCATCGTTGGGGTAGGAAGAATTTACCCGCAGGTGTTGTAGATAATTTGTTGGAAGTTGTATTTATTCACCAAAGCTTTCAAGTTGGGGCGACATTATTTCGCCGTAAAACATTGCAAGAGTTAGGATATATGCAGCCAAATCTGCAAAATTGCGAAGATAATGATTTATTTGTGCGTCTGGCTTTGGCTGGAAAAAAGGGTTATTACTTACCAGAATTATTGATGGAATATCGCTTACACGCAGAGCAACAAGGTATCAATCGAGCCATTCCTTATTTGTTTGATAAAATGCGGTATTTAGAAACTTATAAATTTGAGTCTGAAAAAATAGAGACAATCAGGAAAAATCGTCTAACTGAAACGCAATTATTATTAGGTTTGCGTTTAATTGAAAAGGGTGAAACGCAAAAAGGTAGAGAGCTAGTTTTGGCGGGACAGTCTTTTTCAACTCCTAAAGCTTGGACTGGTTTAGGTTTATCGCTGTTACCAGTTGGGTGGCGAGGTAAGGCGTTTAATGCACTGCGACAGGCGCGGGGTTAGATATGAAACCTAACCCCCCAGCCCCCTTCCCTACAAGGGAATGGGGAGAATTCAAAGCCTAGAGGAAAACGGTAAAGAGGTTGGTAAATCTACCTATTTTGTGGAATAGTTGGGGTAGGTTGGTAATTTGAGTTAGATTTCAGTTGACTAATCACGAAGAATGTACCAAGAGTTAAGGCTATGGATATAATTGCGATCGCTAAAGAGTTAGTCTTCCAAAAGCTTAGTTTTCCTTGTGTATAAGCCCTATTGGCTATATTTACTTCTCGCCTAGCTTCTTCTAAAATTAATTGGAGAGCATTTATCTGTTCATCTTCTAGTTCTGCATATCTATCTTGTCTAAAAGCATTTTCTAGAATTTTTACTTTTTCCTCAGAAGATACTTGAGCGAGTTCTATCCTGACAACTTCATAGGGATTAGTTTGCTTTATAGGTTGTGAGGATGGAGTTTGAGAGCTTGGTTGAAAATTTTGTTGATAAAATTTCTCCAGTTTTTCATGTTTGACGGGTTGTGATGATTGATTTGGGAGAATCGGAGTATCTTGTCGAATCTCTTTTTTGGTAAAACTGTATCCGTTATTTTGCGTTCCAGGTTTAGATGATTGGTTTTGAGGTGTTCGTGGTTGAGTTGGGATACGCTGATTATTACCTATTTCATTTGTCTTCAATGACCATTTAAACTCACTATCTTGGACAACCATATTCTTCAATTAAGAATATAAGTAATGATTGACTTCCCGTCT
>Ga0209591_10002454_pt1 | contig 22186 bp, 20 predicted proteins | sample MAT01_FD_187207 | JGI IMG/M metagenome (GOLD analysis project Ga0209591, IMG submission 187207) | Freshwater microbial communities from Lake Fryxell liftoff mats and glacier meltwater in Antarctica - MAT-01 (SPAdes) (version 2) | ecosystem: Environmental > Aquatic > Freshwater > Ice > Liftoff... | reverse complement strand
TGGCGATTGTTTCCATTTTAGTCTGTTTGTGTAAGTAGGTCGGCGCCAAAAAACCGAACTATGTTAAAATAAGTAAATAAAGAGAATACATCTACTGAGGTAACTCAATATATGGGCGCTAGATTAAGAGTATTCCTGACTCAAAAGCAAGACAAAACTCTATTAGAACTGAGAACTGCTGCTGTACCACAAAAAGTCAAAGATAGAGCAGAAGTAATTAGATTAAATGCACATGGCTGGTACGTTGAAAAAATAGCTGCTCATTTTGACTGGACTCCACAAACAGTGAGAGAGGTTTTACATAAATGGTCGCATCTAGGTATGGAAGGGCTTTGGGAATTGCCTGGTCGAGGGGGAAAACCCAAATGGAAAGAGGAAGACATAGAGTTTTTAGCAGAATGCCTCAAAAAAGAATCACGTACATATAACAGTCTTCAATTGGCCCAGAAATTAGAAAAAGAACGTTCTATAAAACTCAGTCCAGACCGATTAAGACGGATACTAAAAAAAAAGGGTTTATTTGGAAACTAGCGAGAAAAAGTCATAAAGGAAAACAAGACCCCATAGTACGAGAAATGAAGCAATCCGACTTAGATATGTTGCAATTAGAGGCGGCGGCGGGAGAAATCGACTTAAAGTATTTGGATGAATCAGGGTTTTGTGCATGGAGTGAACCCGGTTACACTTATTACCAAATAGGTGAGCAAAAACGGCTGGAACAAACGAAAAGGCGTGGTCGTAGATTAAGTATTGTCGGACTTATTCAACAGGGAATCAGTTTTGTTTACGGTAAGCGTAATTGGGGGTGTTGATCGAAAAGCTTAGATCAAAATGATGGAGCGAGAAGCCCAGGAAGCTGCTGAGATTGGACGACTGAGAGTAATCGTACAAGACAACGGCCCAATACACCGATGCCAAGAAGTCCAAAAGTTATGGCCGCATTGGGAAAATCAAGGTTTATATATGTTCTTTTTGCCCAAGTATTGTTCGGAAATGAACCCCATTGAATTGGAGTGGCAACACATTAAAAAAGATGAATTGGCAGGACGAATGTTTGATGATGAGTTAGAGCTCGCCTACGCCGTAATTCAGGGAGTAGAAGTTAGAGGACAAAGGGGAAACTACACTACACAACGTTTTAAGTTTAACTCCAATTAGGTAACTTAATGTTTTGTTACATAAATAGGTTTTTTTCCGCCTACCTACTTACGGTGTTTTCGTCGAGTTCGCCGATCGACCCTTCTTGGGCCCGGATGCAGCTTGCGAAGTACCGGAAATGGTCGATCGCCAGCGGGATGTCTGCTAGTCTGGTTTCGCGAATTGGTTTACCGTTATCCCAGGTTTCGGCGATGGCGAGGCGATCGAGGTTTTCTTCGATGCGATCGGCTATTTTGTGCAAAACCCGCGCCCTGTCTGCTGGGGAAGTCTTACCCCACTTGTCTTTCGCAGCGTGGGCGGCATCCAGGGCCAATTCTACATCCTCAGCACTCGATCGGGGGATTTGACAAATTGATTTTCCGGTAATTGGCGACAAATTTTCAGAGTATTTGCCTTTGACTGGTGCTACCCATTTACCACCGATAAAGTTGTCGTAACGAGCTTGAAAAATCGACTGATTGCCAGATTGAACAGGTGCTGCTACTACCATTTTATTACCTAGTTAAAATTTGTTTTTGCGTAGTTCTTAATTTCTAGCATCTCTTATTTTGCAGATTTTTGTTGTCTAATATACAAATTTTTACATTCCTCAAATATTTAGTAGCGGATTTGTAGGGGCTGGTTCACCCCAATCTTTGATCCGCTTTTGATACCAACCGATCAACGCTCAAACCCGCCTCTAGAGTGTTTTGGGACAGGTTTGATCGTTATTGGCTGTGGTCCACAACTTCACAACTATTAATTAACTGTGTCTCTGCGGCAGTTCTATCCGAAATTGAGTACCTTTACCAGATTCAAAAAAACACTTCAATTCCCCTTTGTGCTGCTCGACAATTATTCCATAGCTGATAGCAAGTCCTAAGCCACGGGCTTCCGTCGCAGGTTTTTCAACAAAAAATGGGTGAAAAATTTGTGCTATTACTTCTTCGTTCATTGCCCTACCATTGTCAGAAATCTCAATGGAAATCCGCTGACCACCCATAACCTGAGTGCGAATCCAAATCACTGGTTTAAAGTTGATTGCTTCAAACTCGTTCAATTCTTGACTAAACTCTTCCAAAGCATCGATCGCGTGATTGATAATATTCAGAAAAGCTTGATTGAGTTGACCGGCATAACACTCAATCTGTGGCAAATTCCCGTATTCCTTGACTACCTTGATATCGCGCCTGCCTTCACGAGCAGGTAAGCGGTGCTGCAATAGCAAAAGAGTATTTTCCAAGCCGTCAGAAACATCAAATAATTGCCAGCCCGATTGATCGCTGCGCGAAAACTCCTGTACAGATAAGATAATTTGTCGAATGCGATCGCTACCCGTCCGCATTGAACTGACAATTTTCAACAAATCATCGAGTACGAAGTCTACATCCATGTCTTGCTGTTTTTGCAGAATCTCCTGGCTGGGATTAACTAACTGTTTTTGATACATTCGCAGCAGTTCAATTAAATCAGTAGCGTAAGTTTGGACGTGAGTCAGATTGCTGTAAATAAAAGTAATAGGATTGTTGATTTCGTGGGCAATCCCAGATACTAACTCTCCCAAATTAGACATTTTTTCACTTTGCAAAATCTGATGGCGTGACAGTTGCAATTCTTGCTGCGATCGCTCCAACTGCGCCCTCAACTCGCGCGATCGCAAACCCCCGCGCACCCGCCCCAACAATTCCTGCTTAACTATCGGTTTAAGCACAAAATCGTCAACCAGCACGTCCAATTTTTCTGCGTCAAACTGGTCTGGTGCAGCCAGCAGAATCACATAGACTGAGGCTAATTCTCGATCGGCATTCAGCAACCGGCACACATCCAACCATTCAATTTCAGGAGAAGTCCCATCGCAAATTATCAAATCCGGGGACATTTGCCGAGCCAAATCCAGACCATGCTGAAGGTCGGGCGCGACTCTCACCTGATGTCCCTCCCCTGAGAGTAACTGTTGGATGACTTCAAAAGTCATAGGATCTGCGATCGCCAAAATCTTGCCCATAACACCCGCTCCATGAATTACTTGTCAGGATACAACCCCCAGAATTGCCCCAATATATTTAAAACTAGAATAATTAAATGTTACCAAAAAATCCCAAAAACCGCGCCCTAAATCCCAAAAAAACTTTAAAATTAAGTAATCGTCAATTAACCTTCTCAGTCAACGCCTGAGAATGCCAATTACCAAAAACCACTCAACTTTGATTCAATCCGAAACACTCGAACTATTAGAATGGTCGCGCCTGTGTCAGCACTTGGCTACCTTCGCGGCCACCAAACTCGGTGTCGCCGCCGCCCTCGACCTCCAAATTCCGCCAACTCAAGCTCAGACAGTGGAACTCCTAGCCCAAACTCAGGAAGCTTATCAGTTAGATAACCGCCCTGGAAGTGGTTTGGCTTTTGAAGGAATCCAAGATATCGGTACTTCCCTGCAACGAGCCGAACGGCAAGGTTTGCTTAGTGGCGAAGAATTGCTGGCGATTGCTACCACCCTGGCGGGAGCAAGGCAATTGCGCCGCATCATTGACAGCCAGCCAGATGTGCCGACACTCAAGGAACTGGCAGCCCAATTGCGGACTTATCCCGAAATTGAACAAGAAATACATCGGTGTATAGACGATCGCGCTCAAGTAGCCGATCGAGCCACTCCTAAATTAGCAGGAATTCGAGTGCAAATGCGAGTGTTGCGCGATCGTATTTATCAAATATTACAGGGAATTTTGCAGCGACAATCCAACGCCGTCCAAGAACAGGTAATTACCCAAAGGAACTCGCGCTTTGTAATTCCCGTCAAAGCTCCCCAAAAAGATGCGATACCGGGCATCGTTCACGACTCCTCAGCCAGCGGCGCGACACTGTATGTAGAACCCCACAATACAGTAAATCTCAACAACCAAATGCGGCAATTTCTGAGACAAGAACAAGTCGAAGAAGAAGCAGTTCGCCGCGCCCTGACGGAGCAAGTAGCAGCAGTCAAACCAGACTTAGATAGATTAGTGGTTGTAGTTACAACTTTAGATTTAGCCACAGCTAAAGCGCGTTACGGATTTTGGCTGCAAGCAAATCCGCCCAATTTTATTGAACTGGGAAATACAGAATCAGCAGCAAAAGATGGAGAAATACCAGAGGAAGAAAACTCAGAAAACAGCCAAGTACAAATTCCCAACTTGCGCTCGCAAATCACCCTGCGCCACTTGCGCCATCCCCTGTTAGTTTGGCAGCAGCAACACGAACAAGGTTTTGCAGTAGTGCCGATCGATTTAACCATCGCGCCGCACATTCGCGTCGTCGCCATCACCGGCCCCAACACCGGCGGCAAAACTGTCACCCTCAAAACCTTGGGATTGGCAGCTTTAATGGCGAAAGCCGGAATGTTTGTGGCAGCCCGCGAACCTGTAGAGTTGCCGTGGTTCGACAATATTTTGGCAGATATTGGTGACGAGCAATCTTTACAACAAAGTTTGTCAACTTTCAGCGGTCACATCCGCCGCATTAGTCGCATCTTAGCAGTCTTAAAAAAAGGAGAGGAAGAGGATTCAAACCTCCCCATTCCCGATACTTCCACTACCCTTCGACTTCGCTCAGGGGACACGATTCCCGATTCCCAATTCCCCATTCCCGATTCCCAATTCCCCATTCCCGATTCCCAATTCCCGATTCCCAAATCTTTAGTTTTGCTAGATGAAGTAGGAGCGGGAACTGATCCATCAGAGGGCAGTGCATTGGCGATCGCCCTTTTACAATACCTCGCCCAACACTCCCTATTAACAGTCGCCACTACCCACTTTGGCGAACTCAAAGCCCTGAAATATCAAGACTCCCGCTTTGAAAATGCCTCAGTGGAATTTGACGATAGTTCTATGCAGCCCACCTATAGGCTGCTGTGGGGAATTCCCGGACGTTCCAACGCTCTCACCATTGCCAAAAGACTAGGTTTGCTAGCATCCATAGTCGCCGAAGCTCAAACCTATGTCGGGGGAGCATCCCAAGATGTCAATCAAGTAATTGCTGGACTCGAAGCCCAACGCCGGAAACAGGAAACCAAAGCTAGAGAAGCAACTCAACTCCTCCAACAAACTGAACAACTGCACCGAGAAGTTTCTGAAAAAGCAGCAGCTTTGAAAGAGAGAGAGCGAGAACTAAAAATAGCTCAGGAAGTGGCAGTGAATGAGGCAATAGGCACGGCAAAATCAGAAATTGCTCAAATCATTCGGCGCTTGCAATCTGGCAACCAAACTGCTCAAAATGCTCAACAGGCGACGGAAACTTTAAATCAAATTTCCGCAAAACACCTGCCCTCGCGGAAGGAACCAGCTAAACCGAAACCGGGTTTTATGCCGAAAGTGGGCGATCGCATCCGCATTCCCAGCTTGGGCCAAACTGCGGAAGTCCTGAGTAGCCCAGACGCTAACGAAGAATTGAGCGTCAGATTTGGGATTATGAAAATGACTGTCAAACTGGCAGAAATTGAATCCCTTGATGGTCAAAAACCTGAAACCAAAGCCCAATTAGCGAAGATAGCGGCTCAAGCACAGGCTACTGCTAAGGCGAAACAAGCTCAGTCGGAAGTTGCGAAACCCAATCCTGAAATCGCAATTCGGACTGCTAATAATACGATCGACTTGCGGGGTGCGAGAGTCTCAGATGGGGAAATCGAAGTAGATAGAGCTCTTTCTAAAGCGGTTGAATACGGAGTGTTGTGGATAGTTCATGGCAAAGGTACGGGACAGTTGCGACGGGGTATTCACGAATTTCTGGCCACTCATCCGCAGGTTTCTCGCTATGAGTTGGCTAGTCAAAAAGAAGGAGGTGGAGGTGTGACGATCGCCTTTTTGAAGTAGTCAGGATTTACGCATTTCGGATTGATTCGTAATTGTATATAGCAGTCCTAAATCATTTGTGAATTTCTTACTCCCTCCCCGCGAGTTCGGGGAGGGTTGGGGTGGGGTAATAAGTCCCGATAATTTCAAAACACTGATTTGATTTCGGTCACTCTGTGGCGTAGGATGGTTGGGGGGAATTTTGATTATGGGTTTGTTTCGACTGATCGCACTTGAAAACGCAACTTTCAACTCGCAATTCCGTCTAGCAGTTACGGCTACCGGAATCAAAGCTCATGGGTGTGGAGCAAAATTAACAGAGTTGTTTTTGCGATGCTGGCCACCAGCTCTCATCACCGCATACTGTTAGAGATCCAGCCTGAACCTGTATTAATTTCCTATGCTGAAGCTATGCGCTCGATCGTAAAGTCCTCCGCTCCCACAAATCAAACGGGTACATCTCCCAACTGGGAAGAATTGACCCAAAAAGCACCAGAACCTACCCAGTTGGACAACATTAAATCCCAACTGGACTTAGTGCTGTTAGCCCTAGAAGCATTGACCGGAATCGGCTCAGAGGCAATGCTCAAGGTGGCTGTCGAACTGAATTTAGAGTCAATGGTGGCCGATCGCGTGGCATTATGGCGACTGCGCCAGTCTAACCCGCTACGGAAAGGCCAGGGGGGACGGAAAAAACTGGATGTGGAAGAAGCCCGATCGCTCGTTTTGATTAGCTGTCACTTAGCAAAACAGCATCAAGCCTTAATCCGTCGCGCTGTAGCACTGCTGGAACAAATGGCAGAGCAAAATCGCGAACCTCATACGGTGGCTTTGCTGGGAGACTATATTGACAAATTCAGCAACACCTATGCCGATCGCATGGAAGATGCAGAAAACTTATCCGGCGCACAATTAACTAATTTAGCCCTAAAACTGTTGATCGATTTACTGTTCTACAGCAGTCCCGGCGGCCACCGTCGCCTCTGGCTAGCTCTCCTCGATCGCGCTAAGAATTAAGTAAGCAAAAATTTATCAAATTGCGATCGGCCTTACCAGGCAGAGTCTGGTAACGAGAACGGTCAACAGTCAACAGTCAACAGTCAACAGTCAATAGTCAACAGTCACAGACTTTTATGGTTTTAAAACGGTACACGCCCCCGACTTGCACGCTGGAAGTTACAGCTAAAAGTTCGCCTCTATCTCGCTGGGCGGGCAAACCCGTCTTGAAATCTCTCAGTTTTGAACTGCGACTCGACGATCCACGGTTGCCAGATACCGAACATATTACTCTTAAGGGCGATCGACCTCAACTAGAATCCCTCCACGAAGCCGTCAACTCCTACATTCAAAACTTTCTTGGCGAATCTAGCCCTTGGGACACCAGCCTAACCTCCGAAATCAGCCATACCGCTTCAGAGACCGACTCGCCCCCGGCCGCCCGCAGCGCCGTCATGTTAGACGCAGCCATCAACCCCTATGACATCAGAACTTCCGCCCCGAAGACTTCTGATCTTCCAGTGCGCCCCCACTTGGAACCCCGCGGCCTCCTCGCCCACAACTTATTTTTAGGCTCTTTGACAGTCGCAGAATCCGGGCCAGTAGTGCCCTTGAGCACCGTGCAACTGTTTGACTTAGCCACCGCTTTGGATGAATACAGCAGTGAAGTGATGGCACTTCCGAACCTCAGTCGATCGCCCCAACGCCCGCTAGCCTCTCCTTGGCTGAAAGTGGCAGCAATGGTGGTGGCAAGTGTTGGTTTGACCACAGGTGTCATCAAAATGCTTCAGGTGAGTCGATCGGCACAAACCGCCTCAGCCCCCGCCAGTCCAGCACCCAGCCCACCTGCACAGCAAAACCTAGCCCTCGGCGTCTCTCCCAGTCCATCTCTAGCAACACCAACACCCCCAGCACCAACACCCTCAGCAACACCAACATTGCCACCCCTACCGCCCCCGCCCATCAGCAGCAGCCCATCCTCCAGTCCCAGTTTGCCTCCCATCGCCATATCTCCAACTACTGCGACGACTAACAAGCCCAGCCCCATCCAGCAGCCAGCCCTGCTATTTCCAGCTAACAGCGCACCCAACAGTGCACCGAATCTCGCACCTCCTTCTCAAGGACAGGTCATCACCATTCCCGCACCCGCAGAACTGCCAATTTCTGCCCCTTCCCAGCTTCCCCCAGGGTCGAATGTGGTTCCCCCCGTACCACCAAGACTAGGCCCACTGGCAGCGCCACCTCTACCACCATCCTTATCAGCCCAGTTCCCGATTCCGCAACAACCATCAGCCCTTAGTCGCATTCAGCCGATCGCGCCCTCCGCAAGTACCGAACTCCCAACCCTGAAGGATACTCAACCAAAATCCGAATCAGACGACAACAAACAGGTGAGTGCGAGCAAAACAAATCGCACTTCATTTAATACAGTCCCTCAAGTTTCTGAAGCTAAAACTTACTTTGAGGAACGTTGGAAGCCGACCGAAGGTATGCAAGAGACTTTGGAATACAGTTTGCAGATAGATGAAACAGGGTCTATCCAAAGTATTATGCCGATGGGAAAGGCGGCAGGAGATTATATCGATCGCACTAATATGCCTTTAGTCGGTGAGCCTTTTGTTTCTGCTGTTTCTAATGGAAAAAACCCCAGAATTAGAGTTGTTCTCAGGCCAAACGGTCGAGTACAAACATTTTTGGAAGAGAGTAATTAAAATTGGTTATTGGTTGTTAGTTATTAGTGAACTGTTAACTGTTGATTGTTTGAATAATACCGATGCAACCGGAAACGATATTGTATCAAATCTGTAGGGGCGGGTTCACCAACCATAATTGCCACTCAACCAATAATCTCGTAAACCCGCCCCCACCCAACGGCTTATCACTTAAATTAAATTAATTGTTGATTTTTCGGTGGGTGGGGGCGGGTTTTTATAATTTGTCAATCGGTGTCAAATATGTTGGTGAACCCGCCCCTACATTGATGGTAAAATGTGGGATAAAATTCCTGGCAAAAGTGCGATCGCCCAAAGCACAGATTACCAATAACTAATACCATTTTTCTAAAGATATGCTATAGATGAAGTCTTAGCCCCCCCTTACCAAGGGGGGGTTGGGGGGGTTATATCTAGCGCTACTTTATGAAATTGGTATAACTACCCACTAATCATCCGAATCATCCTCAAAAGTCTCCTCAAAACCCGCTAAAAAGTCATCAAGGGCGATCGAGGCGATCGCCAAATTAAGACTATCAGCATCCTCCCATCCCCACGTATTCACCCCAACCACCTGACCAGCCATATTAATCAACGGGCCACCAGAATTTCCCGGATTAATCGCCGCATCAGTTTGCAACACCTTCACCCCAGCAACCTCATCATCATCCTCCTCACCTTCCTCATACTCATCCGGTTCCCGAATTGCACTAATAATCCCCTGAGTTACAGTAGAAGCAAACTGTCCCAAAGGATTTCCCACAGCAATTACTCGATCGCCCACTTTCACATCAAAAGACAACTCCAAAGGAGGATACTCTTCAGGAGATTCTACTTGTTCCCCCGTCTTCGGATCGATCACAAAACCAGTAATCAAAAGCAATGCCAAATCCTCTTCCGCATTACCAGTAAATATCACCTCAGCCATTCTCAACTTACCGTCATTAGTTTCCACTAAAACCTGTTCGACTTCATCTTCTTCATAGAAATAATCTTCATCAGCAATATCTTCCACAACGTGATAGTTAGTGACAATCGTGTCAGGCGCTATAAAAAAGCCACTACCCGAAGAAATTTCTTCTCCTGTATCCCAATCCATCACATAAACTGAAACTACGGACGGCAAAACTTGTTCGACTACATCAGAAAAGTTTCCCGTCTGAGTTTTGAACTCTTTCAATTGCTGCTGCAAAGCTTTTTGATCTGCCTGCATTTTGCGATAAAGTTGCTGAACTTTTGCCAATTCTAGCTTTAATTGAGTTTCCCGAACGCTCATATTTTTCCTTTCCCTGAAATAGATTGCTGATTTATTTTGGCTGTTTGATTGTAGATTTTAGATGGAATTTTGAGTATTACAGCAGATTCCACAACTCCCTCTAAAATCCACAAGCAGACTGCTAATGTACCTGTTTTGCCAAAGCTAACCGCCCATTAATTTTATTGTCAAAAAGGCGATTAATCGCGTCTAAAAACCGTAAAAAATAAATGGTCTTCAGAAGTTTAAGCACCGCGTCGAACTTCGATGAATATTTCTTCCAAAATTTCACTTGCTCCCTGTGCCCGCAAGCGGTGAGCGAGGTCAATTCCCAGCAGTTCCGCAGTGTCTGCACCACCACTAACGGTATCTTTTACGAATCGCAGACCGTCTAAACTCGATACCATTCCGGTTAAAGTTAATTGACCGTTTTCTATTTGGGTATTCACACCAATGGGTACTTGACAGCCACCTTCCAATTCCCGCAAAAATGCCCGTTCAGCATAACATCTTTGGGCAGTTTCCGAGTGTTCCAGAGCTTTAATCACTTCAAGAATTTCTGGATCTCCGGCGCGGCATTCGATACCCAAAGCACCTTGTCCGACGGCGTGGAGGGAGATATCGGGAGCGATAACTTGGTGAATGCGATCGCCCATACCCAATCTTTCCAATCCCGCCACTGCCAAAATAATCGCGTCATAACCGCCATCATCCAATTTAGCAAGTCGAGTATTCAGATTGCCACGAATATCTTTAAATTCAAAATGAGGGAAATGATGCCGCAGTTGAGCAAGTCGTCGCAGGGAAGAAGTGCCGATCACCGCACCTTTTGGCAGCGTGTCGAGTTGCTTGTCTTTGTGCTTTTCGTGAACTACGAGAGCATCAGCAGGATTTTCCCGTTCAGTGACACATCCTAAAATTAAACCTTCGGGCAAATTGGTAGGCAAATCTTTCAGGGAATGAACGGCAAAATCCGTTTCATTGTTAAGCATTCCCGTTTCTAATTCTTTAGTGAAAAGTCCTTTATCACCAATTTTAGCGAGGGCTACATCAAGAATTATGTCCCCTTGGGTGGACATCGTGTGGACTTCAAAAGTGTGTTGCGGGAAATGTTTCTGTAGCTCTGCTTGCACCCAGTGTGTTTGAACTAGAGCGAGTTGGCTTTTGCGGGAACCGATGCGGACGGTTCGTGAGGGAGCAGATGCGGTTGTAGACATAAGATCGAGTTTGAAATGAGCCAATATATTCACCTGATCTAGCCTACCGCAGGTGGGGACTTTAATCAATCGTGATCTAAATTTTTATTGCAATTTTTGCGATCGCAACTGGTACAAATACGCGAAATAGCTTACAATACCAAGTAAATCACTCAAATTGCAATCGTCCTAAAACTATGAAAAGTGCTATTGAGATAGCTCGTTACTTTTTATGCCGAGTCGAGAGAGAAATCGGTGATACAATTTCTCTTCTCAAGCTGCAAAAACTCGTGTATTATGCCCAAGCTTGGAGTTTAGTATTTAGAAGCCAGCCACTATTTTATCAAGATATTGAAGCTTGGGTTTCCGGCCCAGTTGTTCGTGATGTTTGGCATGAGTATGAAGCTTATAAATACAGCGATATTCCATCTCCCAATAATTTTGATGAAGAATTTGACGAAGATGAGAGCGAGGTACTCGAAGAAGTCTGGAATGCTTATGGAGAATTAAGTGCTAAACATTTAGCAGAATTAACGCACTCAGAGATGCCTTGGTTAAACGCCCGCAAGGGATTAGAAACTGCTGAAAAATCAACTAACATCATCTCTCACTACGACATGAAATCTTGCTATGCACCTTTAGTGGAGGCATAGAAGTGCATTTATTACTATTTTCAAGAATAGGCAAGATGCGTGTTCAACAACTTAGACCCATCAAAACTTAACGCTTTCCAGCTAGAATAGCAGAATTTGCTGTTAAAATCAAATCCGATTCCCGTCCGTTCTTAATTGATACGGTATACATAAATCCCTGATTTTTCCACTCAATAGATCCCGTGCAGTAAGCACCGCAACCGTTGTGAAAAATTCCTTTCACTCCGTCGGCCAGTTTAACATTTTTTAAAATCTTAGTTACCCCTTCTACTTTCTTAGAAAATTCACCGCCTTTTTGAGCTCGAACCTCCCCAAAAGTGCAAGCTCCCGCACCCCGGCAATTTGCTGTATAATCTATAGAGATAGCATAGCTATTCGGTTGCGCTTGGCTGTAATAGTAAAGCTTCTGCGAAACAATAAGCCGACTGGGGATAAAAATTGGCACTTGTGTTTTGCCTTTTAATTTTGCCAAGATTTGACTTACCGGAACAGCAGTACCCGCTACAGCCACAGATTGGGTTTCCGGCAACCGCTGCGACAATTCCCACGCACCCAAAACTCGCGATACAGGTACTAAAGCAGTCAACACGCACGCAGAAGTCGCCAAAAATAATAATTTATTGTTCACTGTATTTGTCCTAGATGTTGAAACATTCCCTTTTTGCCCCCAACTGCATTCACCTATTTACAACGATACTCCAAAATACAAAAATCATAAGATGGATTCAAAAAAAAAAAATTAAATTTTTATTTACAAATTCGCCAAAATATACAGTTGCCGATAAAATAGAGCAAGCGAGAAACTTAGGAGTCGAACGTGGAACTGCAAGAGTATTTGCGCCAGCACGGGTTAGAAAATTTGTCCGAAACTTATCATATCAAGGTTACGCGCGATCGGCAATATCCTCATCTCGTCTGTCTGAAATACTCGCAGATAGAGTCCCCGCTGGGCGAAAAAATAGTCCAACAGTGTCGAGGTATAATTTTAGACTCATCCCAAGATTGGCAGATAGTTTCTTATCCCTACGACAAATTTTTCAACTACGGAGAAGGGCACGCGGCTACAATTGATTGGAACAGTGCCAAAGTTTATGAAAAACTAGACGGTTCTCTGATTGTACTCTATTTTTACAAAGGAGAATGGAGAGTGCAATCTAGCGGCACTCCCGACGCAGCAGGTGAAGTTAACGGTTTTGGATTCAGCTTTGCCGAACTTTTTTGGAAAGTATGGCAAGAATTGGGATATAAATTGCCGCAAGAAACCGATCAATGTTTTATCTTTGAGTTGATGACACCTTACAATCGAATAGTTGTTCAACAAAAAAACAATCAAATTGTGTTTCATGGTGTTCGCAACACTCAAACATTGCTAGAAACAGAGCCGACTATTTGGGCTGATAAATACGGCTGGGAATTGGTAGCATCTTATCCTTTAACTAGCTGGAAAGAAGTGATCGAAGCATCTCAGCACTTAGACCCGATGGATTCGGAAGGGTATATTATTTGTGATGCTAATTTCAATCGAGTTAAAGTTAAGTCGCCTCAATATGTTGCGATTTCCCATCTTCGTGAAGGGTTTTCTACGCGCCGCATGATCGAGATTATTTTGACTAATGAAGGAGAAGAGTTTTTAGCTTATTTTCCTGAGTGGACTGAGTTGTATCAAAAAGTTAAGGACAAATATCAATATTTGGTTCAAGAAATTGAGGATGTTTACCGACAGCACGAATCTATCGAAGTTCAGAAAGATTTTGCTTTAGCTGTGAAACATTTGCCCTATTCCGGGATTTTGTTTTCTTTGCGAGCTCGGAGAGTTGCGGGTGTCAAAGAAGCTCTCCGCGATGTTACTATCCATAAAATAGAGGAGTTATTGGGTTTAGATTACATTCATCTAGGATTGTAAAGAAGTTCGGAAACGGATTTTGTAACGGATTTAACGGATGAAGTTCGGAAACGGATTTTGTAACGGATTTAACGGATGAAGTTCGGAAACGGATTTTGTAACGGATTTAACGGATGAATTATCGAGTGTGAGTAGTTATTTGTCATTTGTTATTTGTTATTTGTTATTTGTTATTAGTGATGCTCTACCAATAAACAATAACGACTAACCGATGCCCAATTACCAATTCCCAATTCCCAATTCCCAATTCCCCATTACCCATTGCCATGAAAAGAGTTATTGTACTTGTCGGTTTACCCGCTTCGGGAAAGTCTCAATTTGCGAGGGAATTGCTGCTGTCAGAACCTGCAAGGTGGGTTCGCAGCAATAAAGATTTACTGCGAGAAATGGCTCACGCTTCTCATTGGTCGCCCGCCAATGAAAAGTTTATTATGCAGTTGAGAGATACGATTATTTTGATGGCTTTGGAAAGCGGAAAGCACGTCATTGTTGACGATACTAATTTCGAACCGCACATCGAGCATATCAAGGAGTTGGTTAAAGGTCAAGCTGTTGTCGAAGTTAATGATTCTTTTCTGCAAGTTCCGGTGGAGGAATGTATTAAACGGGATTTGAAAAGACTCAATTCTGTTGGCAAAGATGTGATTATGAAGATGTACAATAAGTATGTACGGATTCCTGTTTCGCCACCGGAATATAACCCGGATTGGCCGGATGCAATTATTGTGGATATGGACGGTACTTTATCAGTTTTGAATGGTAGAAGTCCTTTTGATGCTTCAAAGTGCGATCGCGATTTACCGAATCAGCCCGTCTTAGATACCATCCGCAAGTGGCAGCCCAGCGTTAATATTATTGTGGTGTCGGGTAGAACCGATGACTGTCAGCCTCAAACTGAAAAATGGTTGCAGCAGTATGAGGTTAATTATGCTGGTCTTTATCTGCGGAAAACCGGAGATATGAGGAAGGATGCGATTATGAAAGAGGAAATTTATCGGCAGCATATATTGGGGAAGTATAACATTAAGTTTGTTTTGGACGATCGCCAGCAAGTTGTTGATATGTGGCGGTCGTTAGGATTGACTGTATTTCAAGTAGATGAAGGGGATTTTTAATGTATGGTGTGTTTCGACAAAAGTCCCACCCCTAACGCTACAATCAAAGTAACATCACAAAAAAATTTGTTATGATAGCCATTCCCCAAACACCCCAAAAAATGACCGTTGAGGAATACCTCGAATGGGAAGCTCAACAAGAGATTCGCCACGAATATGTCAACGGCGAAGTTTTTGCTATGACGGGTAGTACAATTCCTCATAACGATCTTGCGCTCAACTTTTACAGGAACTTGTACCCGCATATACGTTCCAGAGGTTGTCGGATGAACGTGTCAGATGTGAAATTGCAAGTCAGTTTTCAAAGCCGTTACTACTACCCTGATGTGATAGTCAGTTGCGACCCTCAAGACTTGAATTCCCGCACATTCATTCAGAATCCTAAAATAATTGTGGAAGTTCTTTCACCCAGTACAAGTTCTAAAGATAGGGATGAAAAATTCACTTGTTACCTAAAAATTCCGACTTTGCAAGAGTATATCTTGATTGATTCACAAAAGATTTTTGTTGAACGTTACTGTCGAGGAGAGGGCAGAATGTGGCTATACTATTCTTACACTGCTGGGGAGATTATCACTTTATCAAGTATTGGGTTTGATTTGCCGATCGCACTTTTGTATGAAGGTGTAGGGTTTGAAACAGAAACAGAAACACAATCATAAAAAAAAAACATCGTCTTTCAGTCTCGCGTTGCGCGGACTTCGTTTGTATAGAAGCGATTTCAATCGCCGAGTTATCTTATCGAGTCCAAGCCAGCCAGCGATTGAACAAATTTTTCACAAACGGCGTCAAGCGAGTGCGATTGTACGCATCCCCAGCTTTGCGAATCGCCTCAGCTTGCGTCGGATATGGATGAATTACACTCGCAATTTTTCCTAAACCAATATTGTTAACCATTGCCAAAGTAATTTCGCTAATCATATCTCCGGCGTGTCGCGCGACAATAGTTGCACCTAATATTTTGTCGCTGCCTTTCTTGACGTGAATTTTCACAAATCCTTCCTCTTCACCGTCAATAATTGCCCGATCGACTTGACTGAAAGGAATTAAAAATGTATCGACATCAATCCCTGCGGCTTGAAATTCTCGATCGCCCATTCCGACACGCGCCACCTCTGGATCTGTATATGTACACCAAGGTACAGTCAAAGTGCTGAGCTTTTTGCGCCCGAAAAACAGAGTATTTTGAATTACCATTCTGGCGGCAAAATCAGCAGCGTGAGTAAATTTATGTTTCATGCAAATGTCACCGGCAGCGTAAATGCGGGGATTAGTAGTTTGCAAATTGTCGTTGACAAATACGCCAGTTTGTGTATTGTATTCGACTCCGACAGCTTCCAGATTCAATCCTTCCACGTTGGGCGATCGCCCCGCGCTCACAATAATTTCATCTACGGTTACCGATGCTTCCTTACCTTGAGATTGATAATAAATTACTTTGCCTAAATTTGTTTTCTCAACGCGCTCTATTTTTGATTCAAGTATTAGTTGAATTTCTTCGCGTAGAAAAGCCTGCTGCACAATTGTAGCAGCATCCGCATCTTCCTTGTCCAAAATCTGAGCATTTTTGTGCAGCAACACGACTTGCGAACCCAGCCTGCGGAAGGCTTGAGCCAATTCGCAGCCGATCGGTCCTGCGCCAATTACTGCCAAACGCTCAGGTCTTTCTGTTAGGTTAAATACAGTTTCATTAGTCAGATATCCGGCTTCTTGTAAGCCGGGAATTTGTGGTTGTAGCGCCCTTGCACCTGTGGCAATTACTGCTTTTTTAAAGCGGAGAGTTTGACCTGCAACTTCTACTGTATTATTGCTAGTAAAACGACCGGAACCTAAAAAAACATCGACTCCTAATTTGTGCTGGTAGCGTTGAACAGAATCAACATCGCTGATTCCCGCCCTGATTCGCCGCATTCTTTCCATTACGGCTGAAAAGTCAATTTTTGCACTGTTAGGAACGTTAACACCAAATTTACTTGCTTCCCAGATATCGCCGACAGTGCGAGACGAACGAATCAGGGCTTTTGAAGGTACGCAACCCACATTTAAACAATCGCCGCCCATCAAATGTTTTTCAATCAAAGCAACTTTCGCGCCCAAACCGGCCGCACCTGCGGCAACAATTAATCCGGCTGGCCCCGCACCAATTACCACTAAATTGTAACGGCTGGCTGGCTGCGGATTTACCCAGTCAGACGGATGTAAATAGGAGACTAATTTTTGGTTGTATTCGTCCATCGGGGGGACTATTACGCGATCGACTTTTGACTGCGACATTAGCAAATTCTCCTAATTAAACACTTTCATCTAAAGCCTTACTAGCAATCCGAGTGATAGAGATAGTAACCACGACAGTAGCAATCAAACCGATGATATTGATCGACCATTTTACGGCTGACGCTTGGGGATTTGTATACTCAGTTCCAGTGCCGATTACAGCAATATCTCCTATCAAAGAACCGGAGTAAACATACAGAATAGTTCCTGGTATCATGCCGAAAGAACCTAGCACATAATCTTTCAAAGAAACCTGAGTAATTCCTAAAGCGTAATTCAATAAATTGAAAGGAAGTAAAGGGCAAAGACGAGTCAAAAAAACTATTTTCAATCCTTCTTGGGAAACGGCGTGATCGAGAGCTTTAAATTTAGGATGAGCTTCCATATATTTTAGCACGCGATCGCGCGACAAGTATCGCCCGATCAAAAAAGCAAAGGTAGCCCCTAAAGTTGCCGCGACAAACACGTACACCGAACCCCACCACAAGCCAAAAAGCACCCCGCCTCCCAACGTCAGCACAGAACCAGGTATAAACAGCACAGTAGCTAAGTTGTAAGTAACGATGAAGGCGACAGGGCCCCAAACGCCTAAATACTCGATCCGTATTAAAACGGTTCTTAAAAGTTCTTGAACGTAGGAAGATTTAGTTGCTACAATTAAGAGAGCGATCGAAAGCGCGATCGACAAAAACAACAATCTGCGCTTAAAAATCTCTCCGGTACAATTTTGACTTGGTTCTTGTGGCATGATTCACCCGCAAATGGATACCAGCATTATATAGCAGTTTTCAACCGAGAGAAATATTCCCCAGTCAGCACCCAATTACTCATTACCAATTACTAATTACTATTCTCCACCGGACTTAATCAGCCATGACAGCAAAAACGCCACTCCCAATCCCCGACTATTTCGACGCAAAAAAAGTCAGCGAAGTCTGGCGAGTCCCCTACGGAAAACGCGCCGCTGAAGCTAAAAAGTGGGCAAACCAACACAGCATCCAGCCCGCTTCTAGCGACAAAACCCGCATTTGTTTGATGATAATCGACGCTCAAAATACTTTTTGTTTGCCGGAATTTGAACTGTTTGTCGGCGGGCGTTCCGGTAGCGGTGCAGTAGACGACAATGTGCGGCTGTGTGAGTTCATTTATCGTAATTTACACTTAATTACAGCTATTGCGCCCACAATGGACACGCATACCGCTATGCAAATTTTTCATCCCATCTTTTGGATAAATGATGCAGGCGAACACCCCCAACCTGCCGCAACTTCCATTACCCTAGAAGATGTCCAAAAAGGCATCTGGAAAGTTAATCCAGCCGTGGCTTATAGCATCAGCGGCGGTAATTTTTCTGCACTGCAAAAACACGCTCTGCACTACGTCACTAAACTTAGTGAGAATGGCAAATTTCCGCTGACAATTTGGCCGTATCACTCGATGCTGGGCGGCATCGGACACGCTCTAGTTTCGGCTGTGGAAGAAGCCATATTTTTTCATAGCATCGCCCGGAATAGCCAAGCATTTTTTGAAATCAAAGGTGGCAATCCACTGACAGAAAACTATTCGGTTTTGCAACCGGAAGTCTTAGATGGATGCGATGGAAATCCGATTGCGGGAAAGAATGCTAATTTTATTGATAAGTTGCTCGAATTTGATGCGGTAATTATTGCCGGACAAGCTAAGAGTCACTGCGTTGCTTGGACAATTGATGATTTGCTGATGGAAATTTTGGCGCGAGATATGAAGTTGGCTAAGAAGGTTTATTTGTTGGAAGATTGCACATCGCCTGTCGTTGTTCCGGGTGTTGTTGATTTTACGGAACAAGCAGATGCAGCTTATCAAAGATTTGCGGCGGCGGGCATGAATGTGGTTAAATCTACTCAGTTTGAGCTACAATAGTCGCCGTGCAGAAATACAACGGTGTGTAACGCGTCTTTCTGTAAAAAAACCCGGTTTCTGGGCCCCATGCGTAAGCCCTATACTCTGTTTATCTCTTACTCACCCATTTCTAACTTTCCCAACACGATTAAACTTTCTAAATCTTCCACAGCATCAAGTGCTGCCCCCAATGCTAATTTCTCCAGTTCTTATGCTACCAGCTTGCTCTAATTCTCGATAAAGATTAGCATCCTCCTCAGCTAATACTAAAATATCAAGTTTATCGGTCATTCGTTCAGGCATATAGAGGCGCGTAGCAACCCCTCCTACTACGACAAACACAGTCTTTTGAATAATCGTTTTAATGTTTGTCACGGGATGATTCCAGGTTCTTTTTTTCAGAAACTCTCGACTGCTGCCGCTACCGGGACGACATCTACGCAGTGCAATTTCAATATAAAGTTTTCGCCTTTGTTCAGGAAGCTTTAGATTTAACATGATTACACAATAAATATTATACCTATTCTTCAGTCAGCGGAGGCAGACTTTGTTTTTGTAGTTTGACCTGTTACTCGCATGACAGGCGCTTCGCCACATACGAGTAACAGGTCAAAAGCGGTTTCAACCGCCGGGTGACTACAAACAACTCATGTAAGGACGATCGCCTTTAAAGACGATCGCCCCTACACTCATCATGAATCCCGATCGAGCTTCAGCACAGCCATAAAAGCCTCCTGCGGCACATCCACAGTACCCACAGACTTCATCCGCTTCTTACCCTTCGCCTGCTTTTGCAGCAACTTCTTCTTCCGCGAAATATCGCCACCGTAACACTTCGCCAACACATCCTTCCGCAAAGCTGGAATATGCTCCGAAGCAATCACCTTAGCGCCAATAGTCGCTTGAATCGGAACCTTAAATTGGTGGCGGGGAATCAATTCCTTGAGTTTTTCCGTCAACCCGCGGCCCACATTATAAGCCTTATCGCGGTGGACAATCATCGCCAGAGCATCAACCGATTCGCCATTAATTAAAATGTCCAATTTCACCAACGGATTTTCGCGATAACCGATGAGATGATATTCCATACTCGCATAACCGCGCGATCGCGATTTCATCTGATCGAAAAAGTCCGTCACCACCTCCGCCAAAGGCAACTCATAAATCAGCGTCGTCCGCCCTTGACTGAGATACTTCATATCCTTAAAAACGCCCCGCCGATTCTGAGACAATTCCATCAGCGTCCCCACATAAGCTTCCGGGGATAGCATTTCCACTTGCACATAAGGTTCCTCAATTTTATCACGATACTGAGGGTCGGGCAAGTGACTCGGATTGTCAATTGTTAACACTTCTCCTTTAATTGTTGTGACTTGATAAACCACCGAAGGAGCCGTCACAATTAAATTCAAATTGTATTCTCTTTCCAGTCTTTCTTGCACAATTTCCATGTGCAGCAAACCCAAGAAACCGCAACGGAAACCAAATCCCATTGCACTCGAAGTTTCCGGTTCGTAAGAAAGCGCCGCATCGTTGAGTTCTAGTTTTTCCAAAGCTTCCCGCAAGTCGGGAAATTGGTCAGCATCGATCGGGAACAAGCCACAATAAACCATCGGTTTCGCTTCAGTATAACCGGGCCAAGGCTCCGCTGCCGGCTTTTTGACCAAAGTAATCGTATCTCCGACACGAGCATCACCTACTGCCTTAATTGCTGCGCCCAGATAACCAACTTCCCCGGCGTGGAGTTCATCTACTGGAATTTGAGTCGGTGAAAGTATACCCAATTCATCGATCACATATTCCTTACCAGAAACCATCAATAAAACCCGATCGCCCTTTTTGACACTGCCATCCATCACCCGGAAATAAACAATTACCCCCCGATAAGCATCGTAATAACTATCAAAAATTAACGCTCTGAGCGGTTTATCAACAGTATCCTGTGGTGGTGGTACTTTTTCGACGATCGCCTCCAAGATCTCATCAATACCGATACCTTCCTTCGCAGAAGCCAGAATCGCCCCGCTACAGTCGAGACCGACAATTTCTTCAATTTCCCCTTTTACCCGTTCTGGTTCCGCCCCCGGTAGGTCAATTTTATTTAAAACTGTAATAATTTCTAAATCATTTGCCAGAGCTAGATAGACATTTGCCAAAGTTTGTGCTTCTACACCTTGAGAAGCGTCTACCACCAGCAGCGCCCCTTCGCAAGCAGCGAGCGATCGCGACACCTCGTAAGAGAAGTCTACGTGTCCAGGAGTGTCGATCAGGTTGAGCACGTACTCCTGACCGTCCTTGGCAGTGTAATTCATCCGAGCCGCTTGCAGCTTAATCGTAATGCCACGTTCGCGTTCGAGATCCATGCTGTCTAAAAACTGCTCCTTCATCTCCCGTGCTTGTACTGTCCCAGTCGCCTGCAACAGCCGATCGGCCAAAGTCGATTTTCCGTGGTCGATGTGAGCAATAATCGAAAAATTGCGAATCCGAGATACAGGGACGTTAGTCATATTTTTTGTCAAAAACCTAATCGGCAAAGGATACTTTTTGTTGTATGATTACACAAGCAAGAGTACAGTGCTTGCTTGAACCTCTTACTGGGGATTGAGATAAAACCACAAGTGAGGCAAAACTCAAGAGTGTCAATATCCTCGATCGCGTCCGATCGAGCCAAGACACCCAAGAGGAAAAAACTTCTTTCTATCTCATTGTACAGAAAGCGGTTGGGGATAGGTTGGGTGGAAATCTTCGACTGCAAATATCTAGTCTAGTCACGCTGTAACATTGAAACTTAAGAATTAAAACTAGGATTTTTTAACGATGAACGAGTCAAGCATACCTTCCCACGGTTCGTCAGAAAAAGTGGAATTATCTATCCACTTAGATGCTGAACTTTTAGACCAAATTAAGCACTTGACCAATGACCCCAGCAAAGTGATTGAAACTGCAATTAGGCAGTGGTTGAGAGGCGATCGCCGCGAAGACGAATTGGCTCTGAGCTTGCGCCGCAACCCCCCAGTTCCGCCTCGTGGTGAGTGGAACGACTGAGGCTAGATCGCGAATTCTGGCGCTAATCTGCTGACTGTGAAATTGGCGATCGCCCCAAAGTGTCGCTGTCATCACAGGCAGATTTCGCTACAAAAGTCAATCGATTTTAGATTTTAGATTTTAGATTTGAGATTGACCCCACGGATCAATGCGGGGGCTTGAGGATTTGAGATTTGAGATTTTGGATTGATTCCACGGA
>Ga0209591_10002452_pt1 | contig 22192 bp, 12 predicted proteins | sample MAT01_FD_187207 | JGI IMG/M metagenome (GOLD analysis project Ga0209591, IMG submission 187207) | Freshwater microbial communities from Lake Fryxell liftoff mats and glacier meltwater in Antarctica - MAT-01 (SPAdes) (version 2) | ecosystem: Environmental > Aquatic > Freshwater > Ice > Liftoff... | reverse complement strand
TTGGGAAGTTGTACCTGCTTCAGGGGAGGGAACTTCAAGGTCTGATAAACCGGCAAAGGAGCTTTGACTGGCTTCTGCTGGGCAAAGGCGCTCACCACAATCAGGCTGCAAACGATTAATTTTTTCATGATCCGGATACTCCTACTTCTTTGCCTGCTGGGCGGGTTGAACTGTGGCACCCACGGTTCTGTTCTTGGCAATCAGATACTTCTTGGCGGCAGTCATTACATCTTCGGCCGTCACTTTGTCGAGGTCGTCGAGTTGGGTAAACAGCGCGCGCCAGTTCCCAAACAGTGCTTTGGTGGTCGCAAGATTCTGAGCCATACCGCTATTGGAATCGAGGCTGCGAATCAACTGTGCGCGCAGAAGAGTCTTCACGCGCTTCATCTGTTCCTCGCTCACCTTCTCCGTCTTCAAACGTTCGATGATTTCGTAAGCTGCCTTCTCGCAGTCTTCAGTAGTCTTGCCGGCGTTGGGCACAAGAAACACGGCAAAGAGATTCTCGCGACGGCCACCGGGAAAGGTCGGAATCGCCTGTGCAGCCAGAGCGATCTTCTTGTCCTGAACCATCTCCTTGTAGAAGAGGCTGGTGCGGCCAGTACCAAGCAAGATCGCCATCACATCAAACAGCACGTCGTCTTTGTCGAGCGAATTCGGGCGCTTGTACCCAATCAGCACCAGGGGCTGTGATGGGCTCTCTACCAACAGACGCTTCTCGCCAAACTGTTCGTTTTCTTTGGTCATCATGCCCGTCGGCTTCGGGCCACCGGTCATCTTCGAGAAGTACTTCTCCGCCAAACGCTTCACTTCGGCCGGGTCGACATCGCCGGCAATTGCGATCACCAGGTTCGACGGCACGTAGTATTGCTTGCGAAAGGCCATAGCATCGGCAAAACGATAGCTTTCGATATCGCTTGGGATGCCGGCAGGGGAAGTGCGATATGGGTTAGTCGCAAAGGCTACCGTCAACATTTCATAAACCAGACGGCCTGTGGGATCGGATTCAATCCGCTGCCGGTATTCCTCACGAATCACTCCGCGTTCGTTATAAAACTCGCGAAAAACAGGATTGATAAACCGGTCGCTCTCCATCGCAAACCACAACTCCAGCTTGTTGGCCGGAAGGCTCATCATATAGGCCGTCTCGTCGAGACTGGTGAAAGCATTCAAGCCAACCGCGCCGCTCTCTTCGAGCACTTTCGTGAAGCGCTCTTTGTCGACGAATCCATTGGCCTTCTCGATAGCCTTCTTCAAGCCTTCTTCGAGCGACTTCACTTTGTCGGCACTCGTCTCGGAACCTTTATTGCGTTCCGCTGTCAAAGCATCGTATGCCGCCTCGACTGCTTCCATTGCTTTCAACTCTTCAGGCAAATTGAGCGTGCCAACTGTCCTGGTGCCCTTGAAAGCCATGTGTTCAAACATGTGGGCGAGGCCAGCCTGACCCTTCGGGTCATCGGCGGAGCCTGCATTCACGTGACTAAAAAAGCTGACCACCGGTGCCTGGTGGCGCTCATAAACGACGAAGGTAATGCCATTCGCCAACTTGAATTCTGTGACGCGCTTCTCAATATCGGCCAAGTTCTGGCCCAACATCGCCGCGGGTAAAAGCGCCGCGAGCGCAAGGATAATTCTCTTCATAAAGGGGTACTTTCAGTATCCCATGCGAGTTAACATCACTGATTGACAGCCAATCATGCTTGAACATACAACTCAAATCCGCGTCCGCTACGCCGAAACCGATCAGATGGGCGTGGTCTATCACGCCAATTACGTGGTCTGGATGGAGGTGGGTCGCGTGGAAGCGATGCGATCGGCTGGGCTTAACTATTCCGATATGGAGAAGGAAGGCGTGCGGGTTGCCGTTCTTGGAGTTGAAGTAGACTACAAAGCCGCCGCCCGCTATGACGATCTTGTCGATGTCACCGCGAGTGTTGTCGAGGTTCAGAGCCGAATGATGCGTATCGAGTACAAGATCCATCGCGCCAGCGACCACGTATTATTAGCTACCGGCGCCACGCGACATTTGTTTATCAATAATGAGCTAAAGGCGGTCCGCTGCCCCGATAAGTATCTAATTCATTTCAAAAATGAAGTGAATCCACTCGGTATCGACTCGCTTTGACGCAAAATTCATTTAGATCTGCTAAATTGTTGCGATGAGAACTCTGGCCGCATTCGCAATTTTCTCTCTTGGTCTATTCGCACAGAACTTCCGTGCTGTAATTTCAGGAGATGTTACAGACTCTACTGGAGCGACTGCGCCCGGCGTTCGCGTCATTGCACGCAACCTCGACCAAAACGTCGAATACACGAGCCTGAGCAATGAAGGGGGGCGCTATGTCACGCCATTCCTACCTCCCGGCAAATATTCCTTGCGTTTTGAAAAGGCTGGCTTCAAACCCCAGGTGCGCGATTCAATTCAGTTAAGCGCTGTCGACCGGGTCAATATCAACGTAAAGCTTGAGGTCGGCGCCCTGACCGAAAGCATCACCGTAACCAGCGAAACTCCACTCTTACAAACCGAGACCGCGCTTCGTTCCGGCACCATCGAACAAAAGCTGATTTCAGACATCCCCACTGCCGGCCGCAATCTCTTCCAGTTTCAATACACCCTCCCCGGAGTAACCAAAAACAGTAACTACTGGGGAAACTTCGAACTCTACGCTTTCGGCAACATCAACGCAGTGTCGATCAACGGTGGCCGCAGCGGTGAAAACGAAATCCTGCTCGATGGCATCACCTCTACCAGAGGAAGCCGCAGTGCGTCCTTTGCTCCAAGCCTTCAAGCGATTGAAGAAGTCAACATCATCACCAACACCTACGATGCACAATACGGTCGAGTGGGCGGCGGCACAACATCGATCAACCTTCGATCCGGCACCAATAAGCTTCATGGCGAGCTTTTTGAATTTTTCAAGAACGACAAACTGAACGCGAACGGCTATTCCCGCAACGCCGTCGGTATCGCGCGCCCTCCCTACCGCAACAACACCTTTGGCTTCCGTGTCGATGGCCCGGTCTTTATACCCAAAGTATTCGATGGCCGCAACAAGCTGTTCTGGATGCTCTCTCTCGAAGGTCTCCGCGAACGGAATCCACAGACACAGCTTTGGACCGTCCCCACCGCCGATCAGCGCAATGGTGACTTCTCGAAGCTGGTCACCAATGCAAATCAACAGATTGCGATCTTCGATCCCTTGTCGTCGAATGGCATAACCGCCCGCCAGCAATTCCCCGGCAACGTCATTCCGCGCCAACGTATCAACCCTCTGGCTTCACGCGCCGTTGGATTCTTTCCGCTTCCCAATCGCGTCAGCGAAAGTCCCGACGGCCAGAACAACTACCTCTTCATCAACAGTTCACGAAACGAGTACGATCAATGGCTCGGCAAGATGGATTACGTCCTAAGTTCAAAAAGCCGCATCAATTGGCGCTATGGCCAGACGCCCTGGAATAACCTCGCCCGCGTCCAGTGGGGCACCAACGCCGCCGAACCCTCTACCGAGGCCCCATCTACCCGCATCTCGCGAAATTGGGGCGCGGATTGGACTTACACCCTTAGCCCGTCGATGGTCTTCAATCTCCGTGGTGGCCTCGCCCGTTACGAAGGATTTTCCGGCAACACCTTCGGCCGTGGCTTTAACCCCGCAGACCTCGGCTTTCCACAATCCCTCGCCAGCCAATTCGACGTCCTACAATTCCCGCGCTTCAACTTCTCTGGAAACAACTACTCCCCACTCGGCTCTACCAGAACGGCAAACTACGAGACCCAGGACACTTACTCCTTCCAGCCGAATCTCACCTGGATTCGTGGACGTCAGTCCTGGAAGCTCGGCGCTGAAGTCCGCCGCTACAATTCCAACAACCATAACCCCGGCTCGGCCAGTGGCAACTACACCTTTGGCCGCAACTGGACGCAGCGCGACCCTCAACGCGCCGACGCCACCAGCGGCAATGAGATGGCCACATTCCTCACCGGCACGATCACATCGGGCAGTGTCGAAAAGAACGTTTGGCCCGCCTACCGCAATGACTACATGGCTTTCTTTTTTCAGAACGACTGGAAGATCACGCGCACGCTCACGCTTAATCTGGGCTTCCGTTGGGATTATGAAGCTCCCATCGTCGAGCGTTACAACCGGCAAGTTCGCGGCTTCGCCTTCGATCAGTCCAGCCCATTGCAATCGCAAGTGCAAGGCCTACAACTCAGGGGCGGTCTGCTCTTTGCCGGCGCAGACGGGGCAAACCGCGAGGCCTTCAAGCGCGACCTCAATAACTGGCAACCCCGCGTTGGCATGGCCTGGCAGTTCCTGCCCAAATGGGTCTTCCGCGCCGGCTATGGCTTGAGTTACCTCGGGCAAAATGCCAGCGGTGCGGACACCGGCTTTAGCCGTCCCACCGCAGTCATCCCCAGCCTTGATGCCAACTTGACGCCAGCCAGTTTCATCAACGACCCATTCCCAACCAGTCTTTTCCCCTCCGGCCTGCTGCAACCCATCGGGGCCAGTCAGGGGCTTTCAACAAACCTCGGCCTCGGAGTCGGCGCACAGTATCTAGACCGTCCGCTCCCCTATTCGCAACAGTTCTCAGCCGGCTTCCAGCACACATTTTTCAACACCTGGCTGATGGACGTAAGTTACTCCGGCAACTTGACCAAAAAACTGCCGGTATCGGTCAACCTGAATTTTATTCCTGGTGCCGATCTCACCCGCCTGCCAGTGGCCGAACGCGCTGCGTTCTTCAATGCACCGGTAGCAAACCCGCTGAGTGGACGGCTCCCTGGCAGCGCCATCAATGGCGCAACAGTGCCACGCTCCACTCTCCTCAATCCCTATCCGCACTTCAGCCAGGTCGGCATCAGCAACGTTCCGATTGGCTCGCAGAATTACCATTCGCTACAATCGCGAGCAACACGGCGTTATGCCAATGGTTTCACCGCACAGATCTCCTATACCTGGTCGAAAACACTTGAAAGCGTTTCACTCCTCAATGCTCAGTCCACTGATGTAGCCAATCTCCTCAACACCCGCCCAGAACAGCGCTTGCAGCAGTTCGACATCCCCCACACCTTCTCCGCCATCGTTACCTACGAACTCCCCTTCGGCAAAGGTAAGAAGATGCTTTCCGGTATCAATAAAGCGGGCCAGGCTATTGTAGGCGGCTGGAATCTGAACGTCCAGTACATGATCCGCAGCGGTGGTCCTTTCGACTTTCCCAATGCCGCACCGCTTACCAATCGCAGCGCCAAGCTCAGCGAAGACCAACGTAACGAACTCGCCAAGAAGGCCGGACGCAGCGAGTTCAATCCCTTCTTCGACAAATACTATGACGTCACTCTATTCCCGCGTCAGGCCCAAGCTCCCTTCACCCTGCGGGACTTCCCCACCCGCTTCGCCGATGTCCGTAGCCGCCATCTCGAAAGCTGGGAGATCTCGGCCTACAAGGAATTCCGCTTCTTCGAAAAAGTCCGCTGGCAGATCCGGGCTGACTTCCAGAACGCCCTCAACTACGCTCACTTCGCACAACAGGCCAGCAACAACGTCACCGACCCTCGCTTCGGTCAGCTCAACCCGGCACAGAACAATCAGACTCGCCAAGTCGTGCTGGTGATGAAAATCCTGTTCTAGGATCACAATAGAGGAGTGCTTCGCTTCAGCGCCTGGATCCTCTTCGCTTCTCTTGCTTTGTCGCAGGACCTGAAGCCACTCTTTATTAACCGCTCAGGCTCTGCCCTTGTTTACGATCTAAAGGCTTCGAAGACCATTGCCTTTTGGAATCAACCCCGGGCCAACACGTTGCCCCTGCGGCCTGGCTCAGTCTTGAAACCCTTTACCCTGGCGGCCTTCATCGAAGCCGGCCTCTACAAGGCATCATTGAAGGCACCCGAAGCTCTCGCCTATTCAAACAACGAGTTCTTCGATCAACTCATCGCCCGTATGGAAGCCGCCGATCTGGAACGTGGTTACGCCCGCTTCGGCCTCAACTATCGAGCGCCCACATTGACGCTGAATGATCTCCTGAACGCCACCAAGCGCCTTATCACCCGTCATCGCGAAGAACGCCTCCGCCCAATCTTTGCTGGCATGGAAGAAGCCGTCAGCTATGGCACAGCCAGACTTGCCGCCATCCCGGCCACAACCGTGGCAGGCAAGACCGGCACAACCAGCACCTCGGCTGTTTTCATTGGCTACGCCCCAGCCGCACAACCGCGCTATCTCCTCGTGCTCCATCTCGACTCCGGCTCAGGCGGTGGCGATGCCGCCCCGTACGCTGCCAAAATCTTCAGCAGCCTCTTTGCTACCCAGCCAGAGACCTTCGATCCGTCCAAAGTCAGCCTGCGGCTCTTTTGGCAAAACCCACCCACATCGCTCAACCTCAAACCCGGCAACTATCCCGAAGGCACTCTGATCGACACCGGTCTTACCAAACTCAAATCGCCAGGTACTTTGAAAGTCGAGTTCAAAGACAATCGCTACCTACTCACTACACAAGTCCCACTGGAAGACTACGTAAGCGCAGTCCTGCACGGCGAAGCTAGCGGCTTCAAGGCCAACGCGTCTCGACAGGCCATGGCCATCGCCGCCCGCACTTATGCCGCACACTTCCGCCGCCGCCATTCCGAAGAGGGCTTCGATTTCTGCGACACCACACACTGTCAGGACGCACGCTTCACGCTCAACGAGCGTAAGGACCTTCGAGACGCCGTAGAATCCACCACCTCCGAGCTCTTGTGGTTTGAAGGCAAGACCGCAGCCACCTACTATCACGCCGACTCGGGCGGCTGGCTTGAGTCGGCAGGCGACGCGCCATACCTCAAGCGGCGCAAAGATCCCTGGTGGCAAGATCAGCCAGACGCCCACTGGACCTGGTCCACATCAATCGCGCAATTAGCTTCAACACTCAATCTATCTGTGATCAAACCCACCTTCGGCGTCACCAGTCGAGAGCCCTCCGGGCGTGCCCGCTCACTCGATGTCTTTGGTCATCCAGCCGAGGCTGCCGCCTTCCGCCTGCTTGTCGGCCGCACCATCGGCTGGGAGAAACTCCCTTCACGACTCTTTGAAGTCAGCCTCAAGCAGAAGGCGATTACCTTCACCGGCGTCGGTCGCGGCCACGGTATCGGCCTTCCACAAACCAGCGCCGAGCGAATGGCCGCCAAGGCTAAGACCCACGTCGAGATCCTCGCAGAATACTATCCCGGAACTCGCATCGGCATCAATGCATCGGGCCTCCACTGGACGTCCCTCAAAACCCCTCGCATTACCCTCTTCACAACCAATCCGTCCCGTGACAATCAAGTTCTGGCCCAGGCTGAAAAAGATCTAGTCGCACTTGAGGCCTTAACCGGCTTCAACGCCAATCCTGTCATACGAATCTACCCAAGCCGCGAAGCTTTCCGCGATGCAACCGGCATCCTCGATCGAGTCCACGGCGCAACCAGAGGCCGTAACGTTAAACTCCCACCCAACTCCAAACCTCACACAATTCGCCACGAACTCCTTCATGCCCTGCTCGAATCAAACGCCACTGCATCGCATCCACAATGGCTGCGAGAAGGCTTGGTTCAGGCACTCCTCAAAGAAAAAAGCGCAGATGCCGATCGTGCCTCCGCTCTGATTGCCAGGCAAGGCTTGAAGCAAGTCCTCCAGTCCTGGCACTCGTCAAATTCACCGTTCTGATATATTAGGCACAACTATATGTGGTATATCAATTTTCCCCATTTACCGGCGCTTGTACTTCTAGCGCTGGTCGCAACAGCCCAGGACCCCCGCGGAACTATCCTCGGGCGGATTACCGATTCATCCGCCAGCCCTCTAGCCAACGCCACCATCAAGATCACGAATACGGCGACAGGACTCACGCTCAACACCACTTCCAGCGGGAACGGCGACTATCGCGCGCCGTACTTGAACCCTGGCTCGTACAACATCGAAGTGGAGGCCCCGGGCTTCTCCAAAATGATCCGTTCGAGCGTCCAGGTGCGAACTACTGAAACAGTCACCCTCGACATCGAGATGAAGGTCGGCCAGGTCAGCGAATCGGTAGAAGTTAAAGCCGAAACCCCACTCCTTAATGCCGCTGATGTCTCCCTCGGTCAGGTTATCGACCAGCGCCGCATTGAAGAACTTCCTCTTTTCGCCGGCAACGCCATGGACCTCGTCCATCTCGCCCCTGGCACCGTCAACGGCACCAACCTCCGCCTCCGCAAAGCGCCCTTCAACTCAGCGCCCAGCTCCTTCGGCACTAATGGAACCGGCAACAACAACAACGACTTCACCATCGACGGTGTCGTCAACGTCTACTCCGACGGCACCGCCCCACGAGTCGCCTTCTCGCCTCCACAAACTTCGATCGCCGAATTCAAAGTGCAGACGGCGGCCTTCGACGCCTCCGCCGGTTTCTCCCTCGGTGCTAATGTGAACGTCACCACCAAGTCGGGTTCCAATTTGCTGCACGGCGAATTCCATGAATGGTTCCGCCATTCAAAGCTGGACGCCCCAACCATCTTCCAGAACCGCGCTGGCCAAAAGCTCCCGCTCTATCAGGACAACCGCTTCGGCGCCTCCGCCGGCGGCCCGCTATCGATCCCCAAGGTCTACTCCGGCAAGAACCGCACCTTCTGGTTCTACGCCTTTGAAGCAAACCTCTTCGGCGACCCCAACGCCAGCGCCATTGTCACTGTGCCCACAGCAGAAATGCGCCGTGGCGATCTCTCGCCACTCCTCCGCCTCAGCGCAAACAATCAGGTCTACGACCCCTTCTCGACAACAGCCGTCGCCGGTGGCCGCTTTCAGCGCACGCCCTTCCCAGGCAACATCATTCCTCCCTCGCGGCTAGATCCGGTGGCTCAAAAGCTCCTTGAGGCTTTCCCCTTACCCAATCAGCCCGGAACCTCAGACTTCCGTCAGAATTTCTTCCTGGCAACCAAGGCCCTCGAAACCTATTGGACCAACATCGGCCGCGTCGATCACGCCTTCTCTGAGAATCACCGCATCTTTGTCCGCTTGCACCGTGACTATTGGCAGGAAGACAAGAACCGCTTCTTCGGCAATGACAAGCCCAGTGGCGTCATCCTCAACCGCATAAATCGCGGTGCCGCCTTCGATGACGTCTATGTACTCAATCCCTCGCTCCTGCTCAATGTTCGCTATGGGCTCACGCAACAAGAGTTCCCGGAAAGGCGTGTCTCCCAAGGCTTCAATCTCGCCAGCCTCGGCTTGAATTCCAGCTTGGTCAACTCTATCGACAAGACCACAGCCACATTCCCACGCCTCAACGTCGCCCCTTGGTCCACCGCATCCAATTGGGAATCCGGCGACGGCACAACCGCATCGCTTCTTCATAATCTGAACTCAACCCTCACTTGGAACAAAGGCAAGCACAATCTGCGCTTCGGCTTCGACTGGCGCAACCTGCGGGAGAATCGCAATCGCTTCCCAAATAGCACCTCACCCGACTTTAATTTCAATTCCAGCTTTACGCGAGGCCCGCTAGATACGGCCGCCCCGCCTCAGGTTGGCGGCGAAATCGCTTCGTTCCTTCTCGGCGTGCCCAGCGGTGCCATGGGAGTCAACGCATCCTACGCGGAACGAAATTCCATTTATGGCTTCTATGTCCAGGACGACTATAAGCTCTCCCGCAAGCTGACAATGAACATCGGCTTGCGTTATGAAGTTGAATCGGAAACTACCGAGCGATACAACCGCGCCATCCGCAACTTCGACGCGACAACAGCGAGTCCAATAGAAGCCCAGGCACGTGCCCAATATGCCGCCGCGCCCATCCCCGAACTACCCTTAAGCCAGTTCCGTGTCCTCGGCGGGCTCACCTTCACCGCCGCCAATGGCAACCCCCGCGGTTATTGGAATACTGCCAAGGGCAACTTTATGCCCCGCTTCGGGATCGCCTACCAGATCGATACCAAGACCATCCTTCGCGCCGGCTACGGGCTTTACACCGCTCCACTCGGAACTCTTTACACAAACACCGAGCCTGCGGGCTTCAGCCTTAATACGCCAATTCAGGCGTCTCTCGACAATGGCGTTACGTACCCGGCGACCACAGCAAACCCATTCCCGGCTGGCCTTGTGCAGCCCGCCGGAGCCGCAGGGGGCCTTCTCACCAACATCGGCCAAGGTGTCAACGCATTTCCCAATGCACGAAAAAATCCTTACGCGCAGCGTTGGAGCATGGGCATGCAGCGCACTATCGGTAGTTTCCTGCTGGAAGCTTCCTACGTCGGCAATCGCTCCACCCGGCTTAACGTGCTGCGCAACTTGAACTTCCTCCCCGCACAGTACCTCTCCACCAGCCCAACCCGCGACCAAACCACCATCAACTATCTCGGTGCGAATTTCCCCAACCCGCTTCGTGGCACCAACGCCATTTTCGGTGCCAACACCAACCGCGGCAGCCTCCTCCGCCCCTTCCCGCAATTCGGCAACGTAAACATCTACGAGCCCATCGGCTACGCCTGGTATCACTCCCTGCAGATGCGTCTGGAAAAGCGCTTCAGCAAGGGCTTCACAACGCAAACCTCATACACCTGGTCCAAGAACATGCAGGCTACCGAGATGCTCAACGATCAGGATCCTACTCCTTACGAAGTGGTATCAGACCTGGATCGCACCCATCGTTTCACCTCTTCTGGAATCTTCGAGTTCCCCTTCGGCAGAGGACGCCACTGGGGCGCCAACTGGAATAAGTGGACCGACGGAATCGCTGGCGGCTGGCAGCTTACCGGTGCCTTTCAGTATCAATCCGGCGCTCCCCTGGGCTTCGGCAACGCCATCTTTAACGGCGACCTCAAGAACGTCCTTCTGCCCAAAGATAAGCGCAGCGTCGACCAGTGGTTCAACGTCAACGCCGGCTTTGAGCGCAACAACGCTCTGCAGCTTGCCTCAAACCTCCGCCGCTTCCCCATCCGCTTTAATGGAATCCGCGGCCCAATCCAGTCTCGCATCGACGGCGGCCTGATCAAAAACTTCATGATCACCGAACGTTGGAAGCTTCAGTTCCGCGCTGAGACTTTCAACGCCGCCAACTTCACTAATCTGGCCAATCCCAACACGTCGGTAACTTCAGGCGCCTTCGGCACCATCACCGGACAAGACCCTCCCCGCTCCTGGCAGGGCGCCCTCAAGCTGACCTTTTAGGCAGCAAATGCTTTTGAACCTTGCCCAGGGCGTTCCTGGGCAGGGCCTCCATTAGTACAAATTCTTTCGGTACTTTAAATGAAGCCAGCGCCGCACGGCACTTGCGCTCCAGCTCCGCTACATCACAAGCCCCTCGAGCGACAACGTAAGCCACCGGCACTTCCCCTTTCACAGCATCCGGCCGCCCAGCCACGGCCACTTCAGCCACCTCTGGATGCTCAAGTAAAAACTCCTCGATCTCGCGCGGATAGATATTAAAACCACTGGCGATAATCAAATCGCTCTTGCGCCCAGCCAGCGTCACATAACCGTCTTCGGCAATCGAACCAATGTCGCCAGTCCGAAACCAGCCATCGACAAACGCAAGCCGCGTCGCCTCTTCCCTGCCCCAATAGCAAGCAAAGACATTGGGCCCTTTCACGAACACCTCCCCATCCACCACCTTCACCGAGATCCCAGGCAGTGGCAAACCAACACTCCCGGCACGCCGCTCACCCACATACGGATTACTGACATTCATCAACGTTTCGGTCATCCCGTAGCGCTCAAGAATCGTCGAGCCAAACTTCTCGCGAAATTCCTCCAGCAACTGCGCGGGCAAAGGCGCAGATCCACAAACAAACAACCGCACATTCTCACCAATCGACGCCGCACACTGCATCAGCCGCACATACATCGTTGGTACTCCAAAGAACACCGTCGGCTTAAAACTCAAAAACTCTTCCTCTGCCTTGGCTGCCTCAAACCTCTCCAGCAGCTTCACCCTAAAACCCGCCATCAGCCAGCAATGCAGGCCGTTTCCCAGTCCATGCACGTGAAAGAGCGGCAGTGCCAGCAACAACCGGTCAGACGCATTCATCTGCCATGCCGTAATCAGATTCGCCGCATTCGCCGCGAAGTTGTTGTGCGTCAGCACCGCCCCCTTGGCAACACCCGTCGTCCCCGACGTATAGATAATCGCCGCCCCATCGTCGCCATCGACTGTGACAACAGGCCGCACTGCCTTGCACCCTTCAGCCTCTGCCACTAGAGCCGGCAACTCCTCAGCGCTAATAAACAAGAGCGGTCGCGAATCCTTGATGATGTGCGCCAACTCTCGCTCGCGATACAGAATATTCACCGGCACAAAGATCGCCCCCAACTTCAGCGCAGCAAGATAAAGATCGATGTACTCGACGCAGTTGGCAAGGTAAACAGCCATCCGCTCTCCAGCCACCAGCCCACGTGCAACCAGAGCCTGCGCCATACGGTCACTCCGCCGGTCCAATTCTCCAAACGTGTAGATGCGCCCTTGCCACTCCAGAGCTTCAACCTCGGCCCGCCCACGCAAACTCAAATCAAACAAGTGAATCAGATTCAAAGTAACCATCCTCCAAAGAACAAATAACTCGCAACCGCGCCAGCCACCGACATCGACAAGCCCCAGATCATCAGCTTGCGAAACAAATCCTGTTTATCCACCTCAGCCCCAGCCGCCGCAATACACATCGCCCCAATCGTAGAAAGCGGCGACACATCCACCAGATGGCTCCCCAGATTGATTGACGAAATAATCGAGATCACATCCCCGCCGCCCAACTGCGCCACCAGCTTCGGTGCCATCGGCAGAAAGGCCGGCAACACCACACCGGAAGTGCTGCTATAGGCACTCACCAATCCACTCGCAAAAGCCACCACTGCCGTAATGCTGTCTACCGTAGAAAAACGCGCAATCGCCGCCGAGAACAACTCAAGCCCGCCAGTACGTTCCAGCATCGCAATCAGTACGCTCATCCCGCTCACCATAATCATGATGCCCCACGGCATCCTGGCAACCACCGTCGCCTCAGGTGCCGCACGCAATACAGTCAACACCGTCGCAGCCGCAAACGCGCCCAGCCCCACAGGTAATTTCAATACAAGCACGGCCACCATCAGCAGCCCGATGACAAGCAACGTAAGCCAGTGCCGGCTCTCCCAATCGAGCCGCACAACGTCAGCTTTTTCAGGTCTCTGCCGCCAGATCGCCCACCCACCGAGAGCAATCACAACAAGCGCAGTAATCACAAAATGTGCAATCAGGTGATTCCAGAACACCCGCCAGTGCGCCTCGCCCAAACCCGACCGCTCGAGCGTCTTGTCGACAATCACCCCGATCGGCGAAAGCGGCGACAGATTCCCGGCGTTGGCCCCATTGCCAACAATGATCGCCATTAGAAACGGCGAGATGCCCGCCCTGCTGGCCGCCCCCATCGCCAGCGGTGCAGCCAGAGCCGCTGTAGCAATCGCGCCAGCCCCCATCGCTGACAGCAACGTAGACATCAAAAAGAACAACACCACCACCCACCCTGAATTCCCGCCAGCAAATCCTGTCACCCCGGCCGCCACCCGCTCCAGCGTCCCATTCACTTCAGCCTGCGTAAAGAGCAGTGTCACGCCCACCAGCGTCAGAAACAACGATGACGGAAAGCCCGCCATCACCTGATTGGCATCCACGCCCGCATAGAGTCCTACAAGCCAGGCAAACGCAATCGCAACAAACCCGACATTCAGTCGCGTTACGCAACTCAGCAGAATCACCACCAGCAGCGCAGAGAGAGAGATCGTCGCAATCACCCATTCATCCTACAAACTTCCCTCCCCTTTCTTGACAATCCCTTTCCAGACTGGGTATCGTATGGGCATGCAGTCCAGCCCAGATCTTCTACCCGGCACGCTCTTTCTTCTGATCCTGCGCACGATTGCCCGTGGCCCGCTCCACGGCTATGCAATCGCCAAGCGCATCAAGGAATGTTCCTCTGGCGTTCTCGAAGTAGAAGAAGGCTCTCTCTATCCTGCCCTGCAACGCATGTTGATCAAGGGCTGGCTTAAAGCCGAGTGGGGCGTCTCAGACAGTGGACGCCGCGCTCGCTTCTACCAACTCACCGCAGAAGGCCGCAAACAACTAGCCGCCGAGCGCAAGGGCTTTGAGCGCATGATCGGCGCAATCACAGAAGTACTGGAGACAGCATGAGAGAGCTATGGCGCAAGCTGCGCACCAACAGAAACACAATAGACGAAGACTTAGCTGAAGAACTCCGCTTCCACCTCGAGGAGCGAGCTGACGAGCTCGAAGCGAAAGGCCTGCCACGCCCGCAAGCTCTCCGGCAGGCTCGCCTGGAACTAGGCGCTCCAGTTGCAATCCGCGAGGAGTCCAAAGACCAATGGTCCCTCGGCTGGATCGAAGACTGGTACACAGACACCATCCACGCTGCCCGAGGCTTCGCGAGGCAACCCGGCTTCGTACTCGCCGCCGTGCTCTCCTTCGGCCTCGGCATCGGAGTCAACCTCGCCCTCTTTGGCATCGCCTCGCACCTGATCTTTCGCGACCCAAGTGTCGAAGCCCCCCAAAACCTCTACGCCTTCCGCATGGCGGGCTCAAGCCACCTCGAGTCCAACGTTTTCCGCACTTTCAGTGAGAGCAACCTCATACCGAACTTAACTGGATACACACTCATTGACGATTTGAACTGGCGTAGTGACAAGGAGAGCCTTCGTCTCTATGGCATCGCTGCAGCCCCTAACTACTTCAAAGTGACAGGGACGCCCGTGGCCCAAGGCCGCAGCTTCATTCCCGGTGAGCCATTCACCACAGTCATCAGCCATGACTTCTGGTGCCGTCACCTCAATTCTGATCCCCAGGTTTTGGGCAAGCCGCTCTGGCTCAACGGAGCCGCCCATCTCGTCATCGGTATTCTTCCTTCCGACTACCGCACTCTCCTTGGTCGCGGCTTTGCTCCAGACATGATCGTCCCGCTCAATCCGACTCAACACGTGCAACTCCTCGCGCGTTTTCCTTCAGGCACTCCAAGACAACAAATACTCGACAAGATAACGGCATCAGGCCGTTCTCTCGATGCAGCACATCCTTTGCCGCAAGGAAGCTACGCGGATTTCATCAGCTTCTCAAGCTTCGCTGGCATCGAGCGTCTGCAAGAAATGTTAGGTCCAATTGGAGCAGCCGGAATCGCACTGGTTGGAGCAATGTTCCTCCTGATCCTTTTCATCGCATGTGCCAATGTCGCCAGTCTCCTGCTGGCCCGCACCGCGGCTCGCCGTCAAGAGCTTGCGTTGCGATCCAGTCTCGGTGCCACACCAGTGCGGCTGCTTCGCCAACTTCTCGCCGAAACCCTCTTGCTTTCCTTCGGAGGTGCGCTTGCAGGAATCACACTTTACTTCGCCTTTACTCGAGCCCTTGGCAGCATCGCCTTACCAATACCACTCCCCGTTCATCTCAGCGCAGAAACGAATTGGACTGCAATCGTCTATGCCACCCTCCTGGCCATTCTTGCAGCACTCGCTTCTGGCTTGCTTCCTGCATGGCGCGCCAGTCGGAGCAGTCTTTCAGACACGCTGAAATCATCAGAGCATCAAGTCGCTGCACCGGCTCTAACCATGCGCCGTTGGCTGCTGGGAGCACAAATCGCAGCATCGATTCTGTTGCTATCCACCGGCCTTCTCTTTTTGCGCAACCTCTCCCGCACGGCCTCGCTCGATCCCGGCTTTCGACTAGATACACTCTGGGCTCGCATGACTCTAGTGTCATCGCAATTTGAAAAGAGCAGCAGCATAGCCCTGCTCGTCGATCAGGCTCTTGCTCGACTTCGCAGCGATCCGAGAATCGACTCAGCCGCTTTCACACTCATCGTCCCTTTCAATGATGAATCCAACCGCCGTACCAGTCTCAGAACCGAAGCAAGCAGCACACCAGCCAGTCTCCGCTTCCACTTCAACATAGTCTCAAGCAATTTCTTCAACACACTCGGTATCCCTCTGATTGAAGGTCGTGAACTTCGCGACACCCCGGACGACAAGACGTCCATAGTCGTGAGCGCGTCCTTGGCAAGGCGGCTCTTTGGCAGCAAGAGTCCAATTGGCCGCAAGATCTTTCTGAACATAGGTCAAGGCGAAGAAACCTTCAATATAGTTGCTGTAGCCGGAGACACCAAACATATGGCACTCGGCGAAGAGGAGGCACTCACCATGTACCATCCCCTGACTTACACAAAGACGTGGCGAACCCAGCTAGACTTCATGGTCCGTCCCCGTGCAGCCACGGCAGAAGCCTCCAAAGCCTTAAGAACCACGCTGCTCGACCTCAACTCATCCAGTGCCATCACCACTCGAAAACTCGGCGATTCACTGGGCATGGCAATTTTCCCAAGCCAGGCCGGCGCACTCGTTTTCGGCGCGCTTGGCCTCCTGGGTCTGATCCTCTCAGCAGTTGGCCTGCACGGCACGGTTGCCTTCTCGGTACGACAACGCAGCTCAGAGATCGGCCTCCGCATGGCACTCGGGGCAACCCCTTCGCAAGTACTCGGCATGATTGTTCGAGAAAACGCGATGACCCTGCTACTAGGCAGCATCGCCGGGCTAGGCTTGGCCATCGCAGTCGCCAAACCCATCGCGATCCTCCTCATCCCAGGCATTCATCCAACCGAGCCCTCCAGCATAGCCGCGATCCTGCTGGGCATAGCCCTGGTAGCAATGATCGCCATCCTCGGCCCCGCCAGACGCGCCATGCGGATCGATCCGCTGGAAGCCCTGCGTAGCAGCTAACAGAACAAAATAGCCAGGCGTTAAGCCGGTTACCTACCCAACTTTTCTAATAATTTCTTCAACGGTGGTATCAAGATGAGCTGCTACATCCTTGAGGATCGCAGCGAGTGTTCCGGGAGGAATTGGCCGAAGCAGTGGGACAGTTAGATGCGCTTGTCTGGGAATGGATATCGTCATCCGTGCGTGGCTTCCAGTCTGTCTCGTCTTCTGGTACCCAAGGCGCTTTAGAACCGCAATCAGTTGAGCGCCACTCAAGCCTCGCGGCAACTTCACGCCTGTATCACTTCTTCTCGAACGTAGTGGAGGCGAATGATTTTGGGAGATTCGCCTTCTTCAAAATGGCAGGCTACGGCATCTTTAACCATGGCCTGAAGTTCTAGTTCTGAGTCCGCAGAGGTAAAAATAGAATGACCAAGAGCCTTTGCAATAAAACCGCCCTCAAGTGCGTCCTCAACTAAAAAAATGATCTCATTCATCGGTAGCCTAGCTCTATGCTACAACGCATACCAAAACCGCTTCAGAATGCACACCATCCACAGCTAAGCCAGGATCTCCCGCACCACCCGCCCACCAATATCCGTGAGCTTCTTGTAACGCCCGGCATGCAAGTAAGTAAGCCGGTTCTGATCGAGCCCCATCGCATGCAGAATCGTCGCATGCACATCCCTCACCGGAACCTCCTCCGCCGCAGCCCGCACTGAGAAATCATCCGTCTCGCCATATGTCGCCCCCGGCTTGATCCCACCGCCAGCCATCCAAACCACCAACCCATACTGGTTATGATCACGCCCCGGCTTATCTGTCGTAAGGTTGTTGTCAAACGGCGTCCGCCCCATCTCCGAAGCCCAAACCACCAGCGTTGAATCCAGCAACCCACGCGCCTTCAAATCCTTAAGCAAGCCAGCCACCGGCTGATCTACTTCCTTACAATGCACCGGGATCCGATCCCCAATCGCCCCGTGATCATCCCAGCGGTCTCCGCCCGCCCCATGCAACAACTTCACAAAACGCACGCCCCGCTCCACCATCCGCCGCGCCAGCAAACACTGCTTCCCAAACGGTTCTGTCACCGCATCATCCAAGCCATACAGCTTCTTGGTAGCCTCTGATTCCTGCTTCAGATCCACTAACTCAGGAGCCTTCGCCTGCATCCGGAACGCCAGCTCATAAGAAGCAATACGAGCCTCGAGCTCCCCCGTCTCCGTTCGCGCCACCGCATGTTGCTCGTTCATCCACTTCAGCAAATCCAGTTCCCGCCGCTGCTCGGCCAACGACAACCTCGGGTTCAAATCCACAATCGGCGTATCCCCATTGCGAAACAGCGTCCCCTGATAAGCCGCAGGCAAATACCCATTCCCCCAGACACTTGCCCCGCCAATCGTAGCCCCACGGCGATCCCCCATCACAATAAAGCCAGGCAGATCCTGATTCACTGTGCCCAAGCCATAAGTCAGCCAAGCCCCAATCGAAGCACTCCCCGGAAACATGTTCCCCGTCAGCGTGTGATAAACAGCAGGCCCGTGGTTATTGTTATCCACCTTCACGCCATGAATCATCGCCACATCATCAATCGTCGACGCCAGTTGCGGCAAAAGATCCGACACCCAACGCCCGCTCTGCCCATACTGCTTAAAAGGCGCAACAGGCGGAATCACCCGATTCGGAGCAGCCGAAAACGTCGCAATCTCACCCACCGTATTTCCAGCCTTCGGCATCTGCTTACCGGCATGTTTGATCAGCGCCGGCTTGTAGTCAAAGGTATCCATCTGGCTCACTCCACCCTCCATAAACAGGAAGATGCAGCTCTTGGCCTTGGCCTCACGATGAGCCTTTCGCGGAGACAGGGGCTGATCGGCAGCCAGCAAATCACTCAGCGCCAACCCGCCCAAACCAAGATACGAATTGAATAACAAGCGTCGCCGTGAAGTCATACTCATTTACTCCGTGTACAAGAACTCATTGGAATTGAACAACACACGCGCCAGCCCGTCCAGCTTACCCGGATAACTCGCAAACCGGTCGAGCTCTTGCGCCTTCGGGCCTCGCCCCAACACAAGCTCAAAAAGCCGCCGAATCTGGTCGGGTTTCTTCTCGCCCACTTCCTTCTCAATGCGCGTGGCCAGATGCGCACTCTCTTCTTCCACCAGATAGCCGTTCATCATCGACAAAGCCTGCAATGGCGTGGTCGTCGAACTCCGCCGGTCACAAGACTCGCTAAACACATTCGCATCAAAGGCAGACATCATCGGCAAAGGCAATGACCGCCGCTGGAAGATATACACAGACCGCCGCTGCGCATCATTTTCCTTCTCGTTCGGCTCCCACATCAAATCGCCATTCCGCCCGTAGCGCGCAAAGTCGGCCAAATCCGCAGGCAAGGGTGGAAACACACTCGGCCCACCCATCTCCAGATTCAACCGGCCAGACACCTGCAGGATGCTGTCGCGAATCGCCTCGGCTTCAAGCCGCCGCCGATTAAACTTCGAAAGCAATCGGTTGTCCGGATCTGCCGCACTGTTATCCGCCGACTGCCTGTAAGTCGCCGATGTAACCATCAACTTATGCATTGCCTTGGTATCCCAGCCACTATCCATAAATTTCACTGCCAGCCAATCGAGTAATTCGGGATGCGACGGTCTGTCCCCGTTGACACCAAAGTCGGAAGTCGTTCGTACAATCCCGGCTCCAAAATGCTGCTGCCACAAGCGGTTCACCCACACCCGTGCCGTCTGCGGATTCTCCTTCGACGCAATCCATTTGGCCAGCGTCATCCGGCGCCCGCGAGTCACAAATTGTCGATAACGGTCCGTATCCAGCTCAGCTGAATCGGAATGCCCTGTGATCGCCGATAGAAACCCCGGCTCCACAACGTCACCCGGCTGCCGGTAATCTCCACGCAACAAGATCCGCGTCGGCGCAATATCAGGCCCGCTAGGCGGCCCCGCTACATTCGTCACCGCAATCACATTGGTCTTCCAGCGGGTAAGCCGTCGCTGGTAAACCGACAACTTTGCACTCAATTCCCCATGCCGTGCCTTCTCCTCGGCACTAAAGATCGACTTGCCAGAATACTTCGCCTCCGCCTCACGCTTTATATCGGCAAGGCCCAAAACCTCAAACCGCTTCGACGCATCCAGCCCCTTCGCGTAAGCCGCACGCAGCCGCGCCAGCATCGGTCCTTCGACTTCATCCAGCGCCTTCTGCTCTTCAGCGTCGCCAGTGCGGTCGGCATCTTCAAGCAAGCTCAAGTAGCCAGCCACTTCCTGCGCCGTAAACACGCCCCGCTCAGCCGGCTTCAACTTCACCTCAAGCCGCAAATCAGCCTTCCCAAACTCCTTCGCCTCCCGGGCGCGAGCCTTCCGCCCTGCCACCAGCTTCACCAGCAGTTCCTTCTCAAAAGCCTCAAGTTCGCCCTTCTCGGGCCCCTCTTTCAGTCGCTTCTCGTAAACGGCAATCTGCTCCTCTGCCTTCTTTGCCATCAACTTGTCGGCATAAGGCACATCCACATCCCGGTCAGCCTCAGTGGCTTGAAAGAATGCCTGCAAACGGTAATAATCGCGAGTCGGAATCGGATCGTATTTGTGGTCATGACAACGCGCACACCCAACAGACAAACCCAGAAACACACTCCCCGTCACACCAGTTACTTCGGCCAGATAGTTCTGACGCACATCGGCGGCCACCAGATTCGACCGATCCCAAGGGGCCACGCGCAAGAAACCGGTCGGCACAAATCCCTGCACATCCGGTTGATAGTTATTCCGTGTCCTGGAGTGCTCATCCCCGCCCGCAAGCTGCAGCTTCACAAACCGGTCATAGGGCACGTTCGAGTTAAATGCCTCGATCACCCAATCTCTGTACCGCCAGGCGTTCCCAATCGCTCCATCCCCCTCAAGCCCGGACGTCTCTCCATACCGCGCCACATCCAGCCAATGCCTGCCCCAGCGCTCTCCATAACGAGGATCGGCCAGCAACCGGTCCACCGTCTGCTCATAAGATTCCTTACCAAACCGCGCCAGCTCTTCCGTACTCGGAGGCATCCCGGCAAGATCCAGATAAAGCCGCCGGGCCAGAGTAGAAGCCCCAGCCTCCACCGCCGGACGAATCCCCTTAGCCTCAAGCTTGGCCAACACGAACCGGTCCACCTCGTTACGAACCCAGGCAGTATTCCCAACCACAGGCAACGGAGACTTCACCGGCTTCTCATAAGGCCAGCGCCAGGCCACCTGCACCGTCTGCTTCTCAGCAGGCATCGAACGAACCCAATCCTCAAGCAGAGCGATCTCACGGGCATCGAGTGCCCCGCCCACCGGCATCTTCGGAGCCATCTCCCCACGCACCATGCGAATCAACGGGCTCAGCTCTGGATGCCCGCCCACCACTGCCTTGCCATGCTTGGCACCACCCGCAACAGCCGTCGCCAGACTCTCCACCGAGAACCCGCTCGTCTTTACCTTCGCGCTATGACATGCCCCGCATTTCGCCAGCAGCAATGCATCGATTTCCGCAGCGGTAGCGAACCCAGTCACGATTACAACTAACAAAATAAGGCGCAGCACGATGTCTATATTCTATGTCGAATCGCCAATGCAATAGAATGCGACTCAGTGGACCTTCAGCCTCAGAGCGTGCTCGGAATCTGCATTGCAACTTTGGGCGGAGCCGCAATCGGCATCGAGCGTCAACACTCCGGCCACGCCGACGGCCCACATTCCCACTTCGCCGGCCTTCGCACCTTCACCTTGCTTGGCGCGCTAGCCGGCACCTCAGCCTACCTCTGGACTGCTGGCCTTGAGATCCCCGCCTCCATACTCCTGGCAGGAGCAGTCGCGCTTATCCTCACTGCATACCTCGCCGCTAGCCGTCGCGATGTCGATGCCACCACAGAGGTCGCCGCCCTGATCGTCCTGGCCGCCGGCTTTCTCGCAGGGCTAGGTTCCTGGACTCTTTCAAGCGCCCTCATCGCAACCACCTCGGTCCTGCTGATCGAGAAATCCCGCCTCCACGGCATCGTCCAAAACCTCCCCGACGTCGGCCTGCGAGCAGGCTTCCGTTTCGCCCTGATGGCACTCGTAATTTTGCCCCTGCTTCCCGAAGGCCCCTACGGCCCGCTAGGCGGTATCCGCCCAAGGGAACTCTGGATCATCGTTCTCCTGATCTCTGGCCTCAGCTTCACTGGCTACGCGGCAAGACTCATCGTCGGCGCAAGTCACGGCTATGTGGTGACGGGTATCCTCGGCGGCCTGATCTCCTCCACCAACGTCACCTACACCCTCTCACGCATCAGTGCAACAGAGCCCACCAGCGCCACTCCCCTTGCCATCGGAGTGCTCACAGCCTGCACCATCATGTACCTCCGCGTTGCCGTCGTAACCACGATTCTCAACGCCCCACTTGGCCTGGCCCTGATCCGCTACTGGATCCTCCCCGCCCTGGTCGGCGCAACTATCTGCATTCTC
>Ga0209591_10002451_pt1 | contig 22204 bp, 17 predicted proteins | sample MAT01_FD_187207 | JGI IMG/M metagenome (GOLD analysis project Ga0209591, IMG submission 187207) | Freshwater microbial communities from Lake Fryxell liftoff mats and glacier meltwater in Antarctica - MAT-01 (SPAdes) (version 2) | ecosystem: Environmental > Aquatic > Freshwater > Ice > Liftoff... | reverse complement strand
CGGCTGTCCGACATAATCGGTAGATTTGTTCATATCTAACTTTTTTGGTGTGAGAACCGCAAAGTTGATATAGGGGTGGTTACAAAACCACCCTTAGTTTTTAAATATTATCTCGGACAACAATGAAAAATAATTTCTTTTCAAACGATCGCATCCTCTTCAGGTTTTGTCATTTTTATCGCTTGATGGTTTCCATTTTTAATATTTTTCAAATTATTTCTGTCTGAAAGGAGTATCTAAATAGTCTTCAAAAAGAAATTATTCATAGATAAACCCGAAAAAATGAAAAAAATTGAAAAAAAATAAAAAAAAGCTACTTTTTTATCTCCAAATACAATTTAATTGAAAACCCTGCGTTATAAGGATGGTTTTTCATAGGATATTGGATTTTAAAGCGGGCTGAATTTCTATTCTGGCCCTTTTTTTTTGCCCATACCCCAACAAACCTCTTTTTCCCATCCAACTTGTTGCTTATTTAAGAACCGGAAGAATGAATCTGGTCTGATTGATGCCATCATGGTAAATCCTGATGGTTGCCTTTTGAAAATCGCTGTCATTGGCAGTATAGATATTCGTAAATTTTTGTGGATTACGATCAGCCAATGGAAACCAGCTACTTTGAATTTGTATCATCAGCCGATGCCCTTTTTTAAAAGTGTGCGCCACATCAGGCAGTTCATATTTTACAGTCGTAATTTTATTAGGGATAAATGGTTCAGGTTTTTCAAAATTTTTCCTGAATTTCCCCCGCATTATTTCTCCTCTCACCATCATTTGATAGCCACCCATCGGGTATTCCTTCCCACTTCCTTTCATTGTTGCATCGTATGCAAAATCGTCTGGGAAAACATCGATCACTTTCACCACAAAATCTGCATCTGTTGTACTGATACTGGTAATCAAATTGGCCATCACGGGGCCCGCCAGTGTAAGGTCGTCTGTTAATACACCTGTTTCAAAGCTTAGTACATCTGGTCGGCGGGAGGCAAAACGCTGGTCGTCTGTCATGTATTCCCGGGTTCTATCGTCATGCACATCCTCCGTGTAGGGAACCGGGTGAGCCGGATCACTTATATATTCACTAAAACCCGATTTGCTTTTTTGTGAATTGACGGTTTCGGCATTGCCAGACATCTTATCAAACGACAATTTTCCATCACCAGCAATGTAGAGTGATTGATAAGTAACATCCTTTGGTGGCCATGCAGCCAGTTTCTTCCATGAATTTTCGCCACTAAAAAAGATATTGGCTTCTGCAATTGCATCCACGCTGCCTTTTTCTTTCAGGTAATAATTAAAAAAGGGCACTTCAATTTCGGTTTGAAAGTAGGCGGACGTATTGCTGGCAAAACGCACATTTCCGAGGTAACTGCCTTCCCTGCTCCATTGTCCGTGGTACCATGGGCCCATCACAATTTTGCTGTTTGTTTTTGGACTTTGTGTTTCACATGCCTTGTATGCATTCCAGGCGCCCCAGCAATCTTCTGCATCAAATAAGCCACCCACCCAAAGCATGGCGGGCTTTACATCGTACAATCCAACCCTGGCATTTCTTGCCTGCCACCATGCATCATAATTAGGATGCTGGTACATCTCATGCCAGAATTTGATGCTGTCACCGATTAAAGCTGCTAAGTTTTTTACCGCACCGGTTTGTAAATAGAATTTATAATTGTCTTTAACCGGTGTGGTAAACCCACTTCCATAATTCATGGTTGGCTTTGGATGTGGTTTGCCAAAAGTTGAATAAAACGAAAATCCGTCGAGGGCAAAAAATGCGCCATTGTGGTGAAAGTCATCGCCCATAAACCAATCGGTAACGGGTGCCTGAGGGCTTACAGCTTTTAAAGCAGGATGTCTGCTTAGCGCAGCTTCCGTAGAATAAAACCCAGGGTAGGAAGTGCCAAATACACCGACCCTTTCATTGTTGTTGTCAATGTTTTTAATCAGCCATTCTATGGCATCATAGGTATCGCTTGCTTCATCAATATCTTTTACAGTTTTTTTATTTTTATTAAACGGACGCACATCCATAAATTCTCCTTCACTCATATAGCGGCCACGAACATCCTGCGTTACGATGATATAGTTTTCTTTCAGGTAGGCCATTTTATAACTGTACCAAAGTGCAGAGAAATTCTTTTCGCCATAAGGCGCACAGGAGTAGGGCGTTCTTGTCATTAAAAACGGATGTTTTTCCGATTTATCTTTAGGGATGTAAATGGAGGTAAATAATTTAATACCATCTCTCATGGGAATTTGTCGTTCTATTTTTGTATAATTGTTTACAAACCAGGCACTATCTTCATTTTGCGCAAGTAAAGAAGTCTGAACAAGGGAGAATGCAAACAGAAAATAATATTTTATCATGTACGTTTTTTTAGATCGCTCAATTTAATCAAACTAAATCACTCATGGGATGAATACCAATAAAGAATTGATCAATAAATTTTACAATGCCTTTCAACAATTGGATCATACAGGCATGAATAGCTGCTATAGCGATGATATTGTATTTTTTGATCCTGTCTTTAGTTTGCTTAGAGGCGATGAAGCAAAATGTATGTGGCAAATGCTGTGTAAAAATGCGAAGGATTTCTCTCTAACCTATGATAATATCATCGAATTGGATAATGAATATTGTACTATTGATTGGGTTGCAACCTACACTTTTTCAAAAACAGGCAGAAAAGTAGTCAATAAAGTAAAAGCAAATATGCGTTTTGCCAATGGAAAAATCATTGAACACAGTGATGCCTTCAGTTTACATAAATGGAGCAAACAGGCGCTGGGTTTAACCGGCGAATTGTTTGGCTGGAATTCTTTTTTTCAGCGTAAAATAAAAAACCAGGCCAGGCGAAATCTGCTGAAGTTTATACAGACAAACGCTTGATACTTTTATGTATGGATGTTGGCTTTTTAAAAAATTAAGAATCAACTACAGGTATTTTAATTTACGTCAGTAATTCCTGCTTGCTTTAAAACTGCTTAATAATTATACTGCTACAACCATATCGGTTATTTCATGATTTACACGTACAACCGTTTCAATTGATTCTTTAAACTAAAATGTTGAATGATGATAATTGAATATCTTGCACCACACAAATTTTAATTTATACAATAATGTATCCCAATTTATATTACGTTTTTAAAGACTGGTTTGGTGTTGAGTGGGAAGTATTGAAAGTGTTGAATACTTTCGGTTTAATGGTAGCAATGGGTTTTGTGGTAGCCGCCATCGTAATTACGAGCGAGTTAAAACGTAAAGAAAAGCAAGGTTTGTTGTTACCAAGAGAAGAGTTTATCACCGTGGGAAAGCCTGCATCCATGATAGACTTACTGGTTAATTTCCTGGTGGGCTTTGCATTTGGCTTTAAATTATTTGGTCTTATTTTTAATAAGCCCGAAGATATGACACCTCAAAATTATGTTTTTTCTTCAGAAGGAAGTATAGTCGGCGGTTTACTGCTGGCCGTTGTTTTAACCGGTTTAAAATGGTGGGAAAAGGATAAGCAAAAATTGAAAAATCCTGAGCAAAGAAGCATTCGCATCTGGCCGCATGATAGGGTGGGCGATATCGTGATCATCTCGCTGGTATTTGGTATTTTAGGTGCCAAGCTTTTTGATAATCTTGAAAACTGGGATGATTTTATTCAAAACCCGATCGAACGAATTTTTTCTGCGGGCGGATTGACTTTTTATGGCGGATTAATAACAGTAGCTATCGCACTGGCAGTTTATGCCAAAAAGAAGGATATCAAATTGATACATCTGGTAGATGCCATTTCGTTGGCAATGTTGCTGGCTTATGCAGTTGGCAGAATTGGTTGCCAGGTTTCCGGCGACGGCGATTGGGGGATTTACAACAGTGCCTATATAACCGACGCATCCGGCAAAATTGCAGAAGCAAAGACCGGCGAATTTGAGGCCGGACTTGAATTAAACAAAACCTATTTTTTAGAAGGTGCAGTGACAGACCCCGGTAAATCTTCACCTGTTTACGTTACCGACAGAAAAAGCAGCACCCTTGAAACCGTACCGCACAAATATGTAAAGGCTTTGTCTTTTATGCCTGTCTGGATGGTTGCATACAACTATCCTCAAAATGTAAACAATGATGGAATATTGATTACAGGAAATACCGACGATCATAACCGGGTATTGCCAAACCCTGTTTTTCCAACTCCTTTTTATGAAACGGTCGTTTGCACACTTTTATTTCTAATTGTCTGGGCCTTTAGAAAAAGGATCAAAGTTGCTGGTACCGTTACTGGTATCTATTTTATCTTAAATGGGGTTGAAAGATTCCTGATTGAAAAAATACGTGTCAACAATCAATATCACTTTTGGGGTATCAATCCCAGTCAGGCAGAAATTATTTCGTTCTTTCTAATCCTGATCGGTATCGTTCTAATACTATCTGTTCAACTTAAAGCTTCTATAAAAGCTTAATCTCTCCACGTTCCCGCATTTTAGCCTCTTTTTTAGAAAATATTACTTTCTAAACCATGCCTTGTATTGTGTTATGCAAGGTACTGCCAGTCATACGTATTTTATAACCGCCTGTGTAAACCAATGTTCCTTGCTATACAAAGTACTTAATTTTGTTATGTACAATTCAAAACAAAGTATAAAGTATAGCCATGAAACATTTATTAAACCTGCTGACTGCTATGAGTATAAGCCTTGTCAGTTTAGCGCAAAACTCCGGTAAGGTGCTTGGAGCAATTAAAGATGGCGGAAATCAAAAGATTATTGATGCCGCTTCCATTTCATTATTGAAAGCAAAAGACAGCAGTATTGCTAAAGTTGCCATCACGGATAGAGAAGGCAATTTTAATTTTGAAAATGTGAAGATGGGGGGCTACCTGGTATTGGCAACCTCCGTTGGTCATAGCAATGTTTACAGTAAGTCATTTGAAATCTCAGGTGATCAAAATCTGGTGAACGTTGGCGTTTTACAACTGGTGCCGGTTGATAAAAATTTGGCGGAAGTAGTGGTCAGTTCTAAACGGCAACTGATTGAGCGCAAAATTGATAAAACCATCATCAATGTAGATGCAGCTATCAGCAATGAAGGTTCAACCGCATTGGAAGTGTTGGAGAAAAGTCCGGGCGTAACTGTAGATAAGGATGGTAATATCAGTCTCAAGGGCAAGCAAGGAGTGATGGTGATGCTGGATGGTAAACCATCCTACCTTACGGGTCAGGAATTGGCCAATTTATTAAGGTCTATGCCATCTAACAATGTAGACCAGATAGAGATCATGACCAACCCTTCTGCAAAATATGACGCGGCAGGAAACTCAGGAATTATCAACATAAAAACAAAAAAAATTAAACAGAAAGGTTTCAATGGAAGTACCAATCTTTCTTTTGGGCAGGGCGTTTATGAAAAAACAAATAACAGTTTGAACCTGAACTACCGCAATGGTAAATTCAATGTTTTTGCCAATCTAAGTGGGAACTACCGGAGAGATTTTCAACAACTTAAAATCAAGCGTATCTATAAAAATGGAGACAATTCAATCAATGCTGTTTTTGAACAAACATCCAATGAAATGCGCTACAATAATAATTACAATGCAAAAGTGGGTGCAGATTTTTATGCAAGTAAAAAAACTACATTCGGTATTGTGCTTACCGGCTTTACCACACCATCTAACCAGAACGGTAATAACTTAAGTTACCTTAAAAACAATACAGGTGTGGTAGATTCGATCGTGGCATCTTCCAGTACGGAAACATCCAGTTGGAAAAACGGAGCAATTAACCTGAATTTTCGCCACCAGTTTGATTCAACAGGCCGGGAATTAACAGCCGATGTGGATTATCTCACCTATGACTCCCACAAGGATCAAAATTTCACCAATTCTTCCTATAAACCGGATTGGGTAATAAAAAACAAAGATTTATTAATGGGCGATTTGCCTTCTTTAATCAACATATATTCTGGTAAAGTCGATTATACCCATCCTTTAAAAAGCGGTTTAAAAATTGAAACAGGGTTGAAAACAAGTTTTGTTGAAACGGATAATACAGCAGGCTATTACAATGTTATTGGAAATGCCAAAGAGGTAGATTACGATAAAACCAACCAGTTTGTTTATAAAGAAAACGTAAACGCCGCCTATCTGAATATGAATAAACAAATAAAAAAATTGGGTATACAAGCTGGTTTGAGATTGGAGAATACCAATTACAGTGGTAATCAATTTGGTAATCCACAGCGCCAGGATAGTTCATTTAAGAAAAGCTACACCGGATTGTTTCCTACTTTGTATCTAAGTTACAATGCCAGTGAAAAAAATCAGCTTGGCTTTTCTTTCGGACGCAGGATCAACCGCCCAGACTATGAAGATTTAAATCCATTTTTATTCTTCCTGGATAAATATACCTATGGCTCAGGCAATCCATTTTTAAAGCCATCCTATGCGCATACATTTGAATTGTCGCACACTTACAATCAGTTTTTAACTACCACTGTTAACTATACAAATACCAAAGATTTATTTGCTGAAATATTCGAACAGAAAGGATTTGCCACCATTGTTAAAAGAGGGAATTTTGGATCCGTAAACAGTGCCAGCATTTCAGTGAGCGCACAAAAGCCAGTGGTTAAATGGTGGACAGCAATTGTTTACACAGAATACAATTACAATGATTACAAAGGCTTCCTGAATGGGGAAGATGTACATGTAAAGGCAGGCAATTTCCTGGTAAATATTAATAACCAGTTTAAGTTTAAAAAAGGATGGAGTGCAGAACTATCGGGCTTTTATCGTACAAAAGGTATTGAAGGTCAGATCCTGATAAAGTCAATGGGGCAGTTAAATGCAGGTGTACAAAAGCAGGTATTGAAGAACAAAGGGACTTTGAAATTAAATGTCCGTGATATCTTGTATAGCATGCAGGCCAATGGGGAAATCAACTTTCAACGCACGGAAGCCACCTTCCAACAGCAAAGAGATTCCAGAGTGGCGACGCTTAGCTTCGGATATCGTTTTGGAAAGCCAATCAATGGGCAGCAAAAAAGAAAAACCGGCGGCGCAGGCTCCGAACAAAACAGGGTGAAAGGCGGTATTTAATTTTAAAAGCACTACATATTTAAACACAGCTCAATATTGGGCTGTGTTTTTTATATTTGCATATATCTCACCAATAATAGTTGTTTTATGCCATCATTCGATTTTGCCAGTAAAGTTGATTTGCAAACCCTTGACAATGCAATCAATACCGTAAGTAAAGAAGTAACCAATCGCTTCGATTTTAAGGGATCCCATGTGGTGATCGAACTAAATAAAAAAGATTTTAAGGTAAACCTCGAAGCGGATAGTGAAATGAAACTAAACCAGATCATTGATGTACTGATCAGCCGGAGTGCGAAACAAGGCTTGCCTGCTGAAATTTATGATTTGACCAAAGAACATCATCAAAGTGGTAAAGTGGTGAAAAAGGAAGTAACGGTAAGAAACGGCATCAAACAGGAAGATGCCAAAAAAATTGTAAAGCTGATAAAAGACAGTGGTTTGAAGGTTCAGGTTGCCATTATGGATGATATCATCCGGGTAACCGGAAAAAAGATTGATGATTTGCAGGATGTAATCCAGTTGTCTAAAAGCTTTAATATCGGCATCGCTTTGCAACAAACAAATATGAAAAGTTAGTTGGATTTTAGTGTTGTGTTAAGCCTAAAGTGATAACACGTATTTTAGGCACTAATTAAACGTATTCAGCATAATATGACGTATCCATTTGTCAATGGTCAATGATGAATGTCAATATTTCACCATTAACCATTGACACTTAACTTAACGCTAGTTGGTTAGTTACAATCTTTTCAATGATTGAAGATCATTCGCAATTTTGATAAGCGTAATAAATGAACCGTATAGGGGCTGAACAAAATCGCCTTGTTTATAAGTCCTGCTACTCGTTCTCACAATTGAATCCGGCATTAAAGGTAATTGCGAAATCGGGTTGTAAATTTTGTAGCTTTTTTAATTAACCAAATACCCCTACATTTGCAATCTTAAAAATCGCATGGCCAAATCCATGCACAAACTTTTACAATTATGAAAAAAGATTTGCATCCCAAAAATTACCGTTTCGTTATTTTCAAAGACATGAGCAATGGTACTACTTTCTTAAGTCGTTCTACTGCCAATTCAAGTGAAACTATCAGGCACGAAGATGGTAATGATTATCCTGTAATTAAATTAGAGATTTCAAATACATCTCACCCTTTTTATACTGGTAAAAATGTATTGGTTGATACTGCAGGTCGTATTGATAAGTTTAAAAAACGTTACGAAAAGAAAGCGCATTAGTAGATTTACTAAAGTTTGTTTTCATGGCTATACTTTAAGTCCCTCCGGTTTTCCGGGGGGATTTTTGTTTAAAATGCCTTTACAGTGGCATTATAAAATCGAAACTGTGTCCCGTAATTTAACTTGCCGATAGCGGGAGTCATTTTTTTAAGTATTTTTAAGGGGTGAATATATTTTTAGATGATATAAAAGTAAAGCATGGACTTTATCCTTTTACAGCTACAAGGCACACGGCCGATATACGAATCGGCATCTTAACCATTCGGGAGAAATGGGCATTTCTTTCCCGGTTTAACTTGCTCTCAGATCCTGTCCTTATATTTAAGGATGCTGATGAAAATGAAAGCAGTGCTCCGGCTATCTTCGACGCAAATATTATTCCCACAAAACATTGGTTGGCCGGGCTGCTTCATCCAACTGGAAATTCAGATGATGAAAAAAATGATCCGGATAAATTTAAAGTGCTAAACTACCCCTGGCAAATTTTTCAGTACAACGACTGGGCCATTCGAAAAGATTTTGAAATGATTACAGCAGGAAGGCAATCAAAGCAAATTTCTTCAACGAATCAAATAATTGGTGGTGAAAATATTTTTTTGGAAGAAGGCGCAATTGTTGAATATAGTATCATAAATGCGTCCACAGGGCCGGTTTACATTGGAAAAAATGCACAGGTAATGGAAGGCTGTATGATCCGGGGGGCATTTGCTTTATGTGAAGGAGCCGTTTTGAAAATGGGTAGTAAAATATATGGAGCCACTACAATTGGTCCATATTGTAATGCCGCCGGCGAAATTAAAAATGCAGTGATATTTGGATTTAGCAACAAGGCACACGATGGATATTTAGGCGACAGCGTAATAGGTGAGTGGTGCAACCTGGGGGCTGGCACCACCAATTCAAATTTAAAAAATACTGCCGGCGAAGTGAAAGTTTGGAGTAACCAGGACAACGATTATTTACCAGTTGGCTTAAAATGTGGTTTATTGATGGGTGATTATAGCAGGGCTGCAATCAATACATCTTTCAATACAGGCACCGTGGTTGGGGTTTGCTGTAATATTTTTGGTGCAAACTTTCCACCAAAGTTTGTAAGTGACTTCACATGGGGGCAAGAAAGATATACCTTTGCAAAAATATTGCAGGATGTTGAAAACTGGAAAGTATTAAAAGGAATGACATTGAGCGATCAGGAAAAAGAAATCTTAGAAAACCTTTACAAACAATCATAAATAAACACGATGAGAAAACAAATAGCTGCGGCTAACTGGAAAATGAACCTTACCCTGGAACAGGCTGAAACATTAATTACTGATTTAATGGCGGCTCCAATTGAATTATCTGCAAACCAGGAAGCCGTGTTCGGAGTTCCATTTCCTTATTTAATCAATGTTAAAAATATCATTGCTGGTAAGCAGAATGCCTTAGTAGCTGCACAAAATTGCTATACGAAAGTGTCCGGCGCTTACACAGGCGAAGTAAGTGTTGAAATGTTGAAAAGCATTGGAATACCGTATGTAATTATTGGGCATAGTGAGCGCAGGGAATACTTCAATGAAACCAATGCAATTTTAGCTGATAAAGTAAACATCTGTTTTGAATATGCGCTTAAGCCGATTTTTTGCTGCGGTGAGGCACTTGACATTAGGGAAGCAGGTACACAAAACAGCTATGTAGAAAATCAATTGAAGGAAAGTTTGTTTCACCTGAGTGAAGCGCAATTGACCGGGTTTGTAATTGCGTATGAGCCAATATGGGCGATCGGAACAGGTAAAACAGCAAGCAGCGAACAGGCGCAGGAAATGCATGCACACATTAGAAGTATTTTTGCAACGCATTACAGCAGTGAGTTGTCCGATAGCATTTCTATTTTGTATGGCGGTAGCGTAAAAGCAGCCAATGCCAAAGAAATATTTGGACAACCCGATGTTGACGGAGGATTAGTAGGAGGCGCTTCATTGGTCGCAACCGAATTCACCACCATCATTAATAGCCTGAAACAGTAAATAGCTGAAAAAAGGATTACAATAAATCCAAGGCTTTAGCAAAAAAGGTAACGTTAAATGGTAATACCATAGAACAATATCCACCGCCAACCTTATAAACAATAACAGAAGCTGCTAAAGATGCAAAAAATAGTATCCAATAAAGACCGGTAGATTTTTTTGTAGTTTCCATTCTTAAATAGTTTTGGCAAAAATAGGGCAAAACCGACAAAATTTTAAAAGCAGTTAAAAAATATTTTACAACTTTCATTTTCGGCTTGCCCTGTTTTCAATTTTCATTTTCTTTTTATTTTGCAGTTTTATTTATTGTGTAGTTTTTACATTGTGGTTTAAAGGATTTATATTGCGGCCTCTTAACATTGCCATCAAATGACACTTAACTTTTACATCCGGTTTTCAACAAAATTCGGACAAGCATTATTCGTTTCCGGTAACAACAATGCCCTTGGAAATGATGATTTTAGCAAGGCTATTCCACTCAAATATTTTAATGATGAATTCTGGCAGGGAAAAGTTGACATCCCGGAAAACGATTTTCATTCGGTGGATATAGAATACCGTTATTTCTTAAAAGGTTCAGATGGCGAGTCTATAATTGAATGGGGAAATGACCGTGTGATTGAATCTGATAAAATCACCACCAATGAAATTATACTGATCGATACCTGGAACCATGCGGGTGAAATAGAAAATGCGTTTTTCACCAAAGCATTTCAGGATGTTTTATTAAAACCGAAAGTAGAGCCTATAAAGCCGGTAATCACAAAAATATACACACATGAGTTTAAGGTAAAGGCACCACTTTTAAAAGAAGGTGAAGTATTGTCAATTAGCGGAAACAGTTTGAATTTGGGGGAATGGAAGACGGATCAGCCGCTGCTTTTATCAAAAGAAGGCAATTGGTGGACTATCAGGCTAGATCTATCAAACGAAAATTTTCCGATTGCGTATAAATATGGGGTTTATAATACGATTGACCATATAGATCTTGGTTTTGAATCGGGAAAAAACAGAACATTGATTAGTTCCAATGGCCGGACTGCAAATACGGTTATTCATGATGGCTTTGCCCAGCTTGCTTTTCCTGGTTGGAAAGGGGCTGGAGTAGCTATTCCGGTTTTTAGTTTCCGTACAAGCAATGGATTTGGGACAGGAGAGTTTACAGATATAAAATTATTGGTAGATTGGGCAAAAGCAACCGGGTTGAAATTGATCCAGTTATTACCGATTAACGATACAACGGCAACGCATACCTTTCTGGATTCTTATCCGTATGCTGCTATTTCAACCTTTGCTTTACACCCACTTTATCTCAATCTTGAAAAAGTTGCAGGTACTAAAAATGCTGCAGTTATTAAGCCTTTAAAGAAAAGACAGGCAGAACTCAATAGCTTGCCAGAGGTGGATTATGAAGAAGTGATGCGTTTAAAGTTTACAATCATCAGAGAACTTTATGCGCTACAGAAAGATGAGTTTTTGAACGATACCAAATACTTCGAATTTTTTGATTTAAACCGGCATTGGCTGGTACCTTACGCCGCTTTTTGTTACCTAAGGGATAAATACAAGACGGCTGATTACAACCAGTGGAAGTCGCATCGTGATTTTGATGAGGCTGCAATACAGGAGCTGGCATCGCCATTACAAAAGCATTACGATAGCATTGCCCTGCATTATTTTATTCAGTACCATTTGCACCTGCAATTAAAGACAGTTGCAGCTTATGCACATAGAAATGGGATAGTGGTGAAAGGTGATTTACCCATTGGTATTTACCGGTATGGTTGTGATGCATGGATGGATCCGGGGTTATATATTATGAATGCACAGGCTGGTGCACCTCCGGATGATTTCGCAATCAAAGGACAAAACTGGGGCTTTCCAACTTACAACTGGAAAAAAATGCAGGAGGATGGGTTTGCATGGTGGCGAAAGCGTTTTGAGCAAATGAGTGAATATTTTGATGCTTTCAGAATTGATCACATCCTTGGTTTTTTTCGTATCTGGAGTATTCCATTGCATTCAGTGGAAGGCATTATGGGCAAGTTTGTTCCTGCTATTCCAATTCATATCAATGAATTACACGACCGTTCCATCTCCTTTCAATATAACCGGTACTGTAAACCGTATGTTCCGGATTACATTGTGAACGAAAGACTAGGAGCCGAGGCCGGGTATGTAAAGGAGCAATTTCTTATTTGGATCGACGGGATTTTTCAGTTGAAACCTGAATTTGATACACAGCGGAAAGTAGAACAGTATTTTAAACACCAGCCGCTTTCTGAGCGAAATAGTTTTATACAGTTTGGATTGTTTGATCTGATTAGCAATGTAATATTTTTTGAAGAGGAAGGTTCACAAAGCCAGCAGTTTCATTTTAGGATCAACATGGAGCAAACTACTTCCTTCAGGGATTTGGACAGTCATTCAAAGCAGCAGTTGAAAGAATTGTACATTAATTATTTCTTTCAGCGACAGGATGATTTTTGGAAAAAGGAAGCCCTCAATAAACTTCCTGAATTAAAGAGAAGCACCAATATGCTGGTTTGTGGTGAAGATTTAGGCATGGTACCTGCTTGTGTTCCGGAAGTGATGCAGCAGTTAGGGGTACTGAGTTTAGAGATACAGCGAATGCCCAAAGATCCAAAAACAGAATTTTTTCATCCTGCTGATGCTCCTTATTTATCAGTCGTTACACCTTCCACACACGACATGAGTACCATCCGGGGATGGTGGGAAGAAGATCCTGCAAAAACTCAGCGGTTTTACAATACAATTATGGGTTACCAGGGAGCTGCTCCGTTTTACTGTGAAGCACCGATCAATAAAATGATTGTACTCCAGCATTTATATTCCCCGGCTATGTGGAGTATATTTCAATTACAGGATATTCTGGGAACTGATAGAACACTCAGAAGAGAAAATCCTAATGATGAAAGAATAAATATTCCCGCTGATCCAAAACATTACTGGCGATACCGAATGCACTGTACGCTTGAAGAATTATTAAACGAGCATGCATTTAACTCAGCATTGAAATCTGATATTGTTGCCAGCGGGAGATAAGTGAAATAGTGGGCATAAAAAAAGGATACAATTTTAAATTGTATCCTTTTTTTTATGCTTTAATGTTTTTTAATTCTTTATGAATAAAGTAGAGGTTTCAACTTTATCAATGATGGTTTTCAAGAAATATTTACCGGTAGGTAATTGCTTGATGTCGATCGTGGTAACAACATTGCTGTTGAATTTATATTGGCCGCTTTGCATAATCGATCCTCCTGCATTGATAATGCTAATATAACCAGTGCTATTTTGAACAGCATCTGTTTCAATTTGAAGGTAGTCAGCAGAAGGATTCGGGTAAAGTGTAACACTGCGTGTGCCTAATTTGCTGTTTTTTACACGAACAACCGAACTGTAAGAAACTTTTCCCGTTTTTTCTGTGATCTTCAACCGATAATAGTTTAATCCTGAAACAGGCGTGTTATCGGTGTGATTGTAACCAGTAAGCGTAGCGGTGTTTTTTGCCAGCACACGACCATTCGCCATATCTGCAAATATATTACCATCAACACTTCTTTGAACCTGGTAAGTGTTTAGATTATTTTCATTTTCGCTTGACCAATTTAAAGAAATAATATTACCTGCCGATTTAACTGCCGTAAAAGACTTTAGCTTGATTGGTAAAACGATCGTAGGCGTTAACGTAACTGAGTATGTTCCGGTTACACCGTTTTTAAAAGAACAGATAACTAAATAATAAGTTCCGGTTGAAGTAAAATTGTAGGTAAATCCTGCACTGCTGCTTACAAGATCATCGTTTGCAACCAACGCATTGGTGAGTGGGGCGGCTGGCGAAAATCCACCGGTACTATATAAAATCAAGAAATTGTCCCAGGTACTGTTCGTGCTGATATCCGTCAGTCCTGTGGCAGTTATCACAATGGGGATCAAATTATAAAAAACACCAGTACCAACTCCTGATAAGGTCGTTGGGGGGGTACCTTCATTTGGACGATTGAAACTAGGGTCTGTATTTGCCAGAGCACCATTGTAAACAGTTTGGGCAAATGCCGGAATTAAACAAATTCCTAATAAGAGTGTAAGTAGACTTTTTTTCATAAATTAAAGGGGTTAGTAAAGTATATTTTTGCGTGAAATTAGCTCATCTGAATGATTTTAAATGAAATAAGTAATTAATTTCAATAAATGATGCATATTAACGCAAAAAAAATCGACTTATTGTTTAATCACCCTTTTACTATTTCCAAAGGAACCAAAACACATCAACCTACACTCATAGTTGAACTTGATTATTTTGGAGTGAAAGGCTATGGTGAAGCACCCGCCATTAATTATTATAATATACCCATTGAAAAAATGCAGGAAGATATAGAACGAAAGAAGGTTTTCATTCAAAAATTTGCATTCTCTGATCCTGAAAGGTATTGGCATTACCTGCACCACCTTTTCCCGAATAATTCCTTTTTGGTTTGTGCGTTGGATATGGCAGGCTGGGATATTTATGGAAAGTTGAAAGGCAAGCAATTGCACCGATTGTGGAATCTTGACACCGCCCAAAGCCCGATTACTGATTATACAATTGGTATTGACACCATTGACAAGATGGTATCAAAAATGAAGGAAAAACCCTGGCCCATCTACAAAGTAAAAGTTGGCGTGGAGGGTGATATAGAAATGGTAGCTGCCCTGCGGCAAAATACCGATGCTATTTTACGGGTAGATGCCAATGCCGGCTGGACGTTGGAACAGGCCTTGCAAAAAATTCCATTGCTTAAAGAACTGGGTGTGGAAATGGTAGAGCAGCCACTTGCTAAAGATGATTGGGAGGGAATGAAAACGCTGTATGAAGCATCACCGCTACCACTGATTGCTGATGAAAGTTGTGTGGCAGAAGCAGATGTGGAAAAATGCCTTGGTTATTTTCATGGCATCAATATTAAACTAACCAAATGCAGCGGCATTACACCGGCCCGAAGAATGATTACAAAGGCAAGGGAACTGGATATGAAAATAATGATGGGTTGCATGAACGAAAGTTCGGTGGGTACGGCGGCCATTGCGCAACTGGCGCCACTGGTAGATTATATTGACATGGATGGTCCGCTTTTACTGGCCGAGGATACTGCTGAGGGTGTAGGATTTGATTTTGGCAAAATAATCTATAATAATGCGCCGGGCTTAGGAATTAAGGTGAATTGTTTTTAAATTTTATTTGGTAAAATAATTTATCAGTCTTTACTTTGCACTGCAAATGAAAAAAATCAATCATATACACCATCATCATTATTTTGCCCAAGGGTAAGCTATGCTGATGTGTATGTAATAAAACATATTTTCAAGAAAGGGCTTACTCAAAAGGTAAGCCCTTTTTGTTTGCAGCGGTATCAAAATAAAGAGTGAGAAGGCTATTAAATAAAACAGGTTAAAAAATTATTATGCTAAAAATTGCCATTCAAAAATCAGGAAGACTCAACGAAGATTCGATCAAGTTATTAAAAGAATGTGGTATTGAATTGAACAACGGTAACAAACAATTAAAGGCAGTTGCGTTTAATTTTCCATTGGAAGTTTACTTTTTAAGGGATGATGATATTCCACAGTATGTATATGATGGTGTGGCCGATATTGGTATTGTGGGCGAAAATGTAATGCTTGAGAAAAACAAGGAGATTGAGGTTGTTTACAAACTTGGTTTCGGTAGATGCAGGTTAAGTATCGCAGTTCCTAAAAGCATGCAATACCACTCGCCCGACAGTTTGAAAGGGCTGAAAATTGCCACCACCTATTCAACCATTCTGCAGCAATATTTGTCTGATCAAAAGATTGAAGCCGAGATACATGAGATTAGTGGATCGGTAGAAATTGCACCTGGTATTGGCCTGGCAGATGCCATCTGCGATTTGGTGAGCAGTGGTAGTACACTTTTTACCAACGGATTGAAAGAGGTGGAAGTGATTCTGAAATCGGAAGCGGTGTTGGTTGCCAATAAAAATTTGACCGACGACAAGAAGCAGATTTTAGAAAAATTATTGTTGCGCATCAATGCTGTTAAAACAGCGAAAAATAACAAATACATTTTATTGAATGCGCCCAATCACCAGCTTAAAAATATTTTCTCTTTACTACCCGGTATGAAGAGTCCTACTGTAGTTCCGTTAGTAGAGGAGGGATGGAGCAGTGTGCAAAGCGTGGTAAATGAAAATGATTTTTGGGAAGTGATTGAAAAGCTTAAACAATTTGATGCCGAAGGTATTATTGTAATACCGATTGAGAAGATGATTGTGTAAATGCCTTCGTGCGGATGAAAATTGTGAATTGTCAATATTTCAACATCTACTGTTCAATGTCGTTTACCTGGGATATTAAACATTTATATTGTTATTTATAAAGCTTTGAGTGAATAAAGTAGTAGATATTTTTTTACTTGACGATTGATTTTTGAAATAGTAAGAACCTATTTTCTTTTTTTTCTTGATAAAAAAAAGAAACAAAAAAAATCAAGGCTGCGAATAAAAAGGCTGAAATTTTCAACATAATTCTAAAATCAAGGAACTCGCCGCAAGTAGTTCAATAGTGTAGGGCTTGTGCTCGGCTCAAACAGCCTTGATTTCTTAACGACTTATGTTGAAAATTTCTAGCACTTTTTATTCGAGGCCGTAAAACACCTCGGGTGCCATATGATGTTTATTCGGAGAATAATTAATTAATGATTATGAATCTCCTAAGTAAAAGACAATGAATTTTGAATGGTCAATATTTCACCATTTACAAATCGAAGTGTCGTTTTATTGCGAATAAAGTGGTCGTACACTTTTTTGTAATCGAATGGTGTTTGCTTTTACAAATCACGTGGTTCAAGTTCAGTAAAGATAAAACGTACAAGGGTGCGACGCAACGGCTGCTTAATAACAGTACTTCCGCCTGGTTCATAAAAATGTAAGTGATTAACCTAGTGATAAAAATTACAAAGATGGAAAATGTTTATATAAATCCCGAACGAAAAGACTGGGCTGTAATTCTTCAACGACCTGCTTTTAATAGCAGCGATTTGGAAGAAACTGTATCAGCCATTTTAGCGGATGTAAAAGAAAATGGAGAAGAATCAGTAAAAAAATATGTGGCAAAGTTTGATGGGGTTCATTTAAATGATCTTCGGGTAAGCGTAGCCGAAATAGAAGCCGCTTCATTGCTGGTAAGCGACGAATTAAAGGATGCAATTCTGGTGGCGAAAAATAATATTGAAAAATTTCACCAGGCGCAGGTATCAGCTATTGTAGAAATTGAAACGACCAGCGGCGTACTTTGCTGGCGTAAATCGGTTGCCATCCAAAAGGTTGGCTTGTATATTCCTGGTGGAACAGCTCCGTTGTTTTCGACGTTGCTGATGTTGGGGATACCTGCTGTGATGGCGGGTTGCAAAGAAATAATTGTGTGCACACCCTGTGATAAAAATGGGGCGGTGAATCCGGTTGTTTTGTATGTAGCGCAACTGATTGGATTGAAAAATATTTTTAAAATCGGCGGTGTGCAGGCCATTGCTGCAATGGCCTATGGTACCGATACCATTCCGCAGGTGTATAAAATATTTGGACCAGGTAACCAGTACGTTACCTGCGCTAAACAACTGGTGAATAAAGAAGGCATTGCAATTGATATGCCCGCCGGGCCGAGTGAGGTAGCCGTGTATGCGGATGAAAGCAGTAACCCCGCTTTTGTTGCTTCCGACCTGTTGAGTCAGGCGGAACATGGCGTAGATAGCCAGGTGCTGCTGGTAGCAAGTTCGAGCCAGATTGTAGATATGGTAAAGACAGAAATCGACCGGCAATTACCCATACTTTCAAGAAATGAAATTGCCGCAAAGGCATTGCAAAACAGCTGTTTGCTTGTAATGGAAAATGTAACGACAGCCTTTGAATTACTCAATGAATATGCAGCAGAACATTTGATCATTGCATCTGACAATGCGCTTGAACAGGCTGAACGGGTAGTAAATGCAGGGAGCGTTTTTCTTGGACATTACTCGCCGGAAAGTGCCGGTGATTATGCATCCGGCACCAATCACACCCTGCCAACAAATGGCTATGCAAAAGCTTACAGTGGCGTATCTTTGGATAGCTTTGTAAAGAAAATTACTTACCAGTTTTTGAGTGAGGAAGGTATTCAGCATATTGGTACAGCAGTGGAAAGGATGGCAGCAGCGGAAGGATTGGATGCACATAAAAATGCGGTAACACTTCGCCTGAACGAAATCAACAAGCACAAGTAAATAAATGAAATACATCTTTTAAGCAATCGATAAAATAACGGATATGAACGAAGCTGAAATGAATGAACAACCATCAAAAATAGCATTTGATGTCAACGCTTTGGTGCGTGATAATATCAAAAAACTGGCACCCTATTCCACGGCCCGTCATGAGTTTAAAGGGCATGCAAGTGTTTTACTGGATGCCAATGAAAACGCTTACGGGTCGCCGCTTGAAGATAATTTTAACCGATATCCCGATCCATTGCAATGGCAGTTGAAGTTTGCCATCGCAAAAATAAAAGGAGTGCCTGCCGAAAATATTTTTATAGGCAATGGCAGTGATGAAGTGATTGACCTGGCTTATCGGGTATTTTGCGATCCGGTTAGAGATAATGTGATCATCTGCCCACCCACTTATGGAATGTATGAAGTGAGTGGCAACATCAACAACGTTGGTATTAAAAAAGTAAATCTCACACCCGAATTTCAATTGAATGTGGAAGGTATATTGAATTCTGTTGATGCACATACAAAATTATTATTCCTCTGTTCGCCTAATAATCCAACGGGTAACAATATGAACCGCAATGATGTGGAAATATTATTAAATAATTTCCCTGGAATTGTCATCATTGATGAAGCTTATATCAACTACTCCAAACAAAAAACATTTATACAAGAGCTGACTGAATATCCAAACCTGATTGTAATGCAGACTTTGTCGAAAGCCTGGGGCCTTGCTGCTTTGCGCCTTGGACTTTGTTACGCTTCGATGGATATCATCAATTTGTTCAATAAAGTAAAGCCGCCTTATAACATCAATGAAGCTTCACAGGAACTGGCCCTGGAAGCGTTGCAAAATACTGAGCAGGTAAACAACTGGATAAAAGAATCGGTATCGGAGAGGGCAAAGCTGGAATTGGAATTATCCAAATTTTCCTTTGTAGAAACATTGTATGAAAGTGATGCCAATTTTATTTTGGTAAAAGTAAAAGATGCCAATGCATTATATACTTTCTTAACCGAAAAAGGAATCATTGTACGGAATAGAAGCAAGGAGGTGTTTTGTGATAATTGTTTGCGCATAACGGTTGGTACGCCGGATGAGAATGAAATTTTAATTAAGGCATTGGAGGAGTTGATAGGGGCATAGGTAGGTTGAGTGATGAATGATGAATTAGGAATTAAGAATGAAGAATGAGGAATATTTTATCAGTAACAATTCACCAATTGAACCCTCATTTTATTTTTAATGCAGCAGTAGTATAAATTTTTTAAAACAATCCAGATATGCATAAGCTCAAATTTTTTACGGTTCTTTTTTTTAGCTTGCTGTTGGCGGCGTTTGCAGCCAGCAGCAACGATTCCACTAAAATAAATCCAGTGGCCACCTTATTTGATTCCAGCCTGGTTTTGCCTGCAGGATTCAATGCGATTAAGTTGACGACCGATTTAGGTAGGGCCCGTCACATTGCCATCGCAGCCAATGGAGATGTATTTGTAAAACTGGAGAAATTAAAAGATGGCAAAGGAATCTACCGTTTACACGACACAGATAAAGATGGTAAGGCAGATGAAATAACAGGTTTTGGAAATTATGTGGGTACTGGCATCGCTATCAAAAATGGTTACCTCTATGCATCGTCTAACAAGGAAGTATTTCGTTATAAAATCAACGATAAGGAAGGTAAGGTAGATGAAGCATCTGAACAGAAAATTATAACCGGACTGGTTGATAAAGGACAGCACAATTCGAAATCGATTACGCTGGACAATGCAGGAAATATTTATGTGAATATTGGCTGTCCTTCCAATGTTTGCCAGGTACAGGACAGAACAAAAGGTTCGCCGGGACAGGATCCTTGCCCGCTATTGGAAACTGCCGGAGGAATCTGGCAATTCAAAGCCGATCAGTTAAACCAGTCGTATGCACAAGGTGTACGTTATGCAACCGGTTTGCGCAATGTAGTAGGACTTGATTGGAACACAGATGCCAATGACCTTTATGTAATGCAACATGGCCGTGATATGTTGTTCCAGTTTTATCCGGAATTATTTGATGCAAAAGCTGGCGCCAATAATCCTGCTGAAGAAATGTTCCGGGTAAAAAAGGGAGCTGATTGTGGGTTTCCGTATTGTTATTTTGACAATGATAAAAAACAAAAATTATTAAATCCGGAATATGGTGGCGATCGGATCAAGGCGGGTAACTGTGCAGGTAAGGAGCAATCGATTATGCAGTTTCCAGGTCACCTTGCACCCAATGCATTGCTGTTTTATACAGGCAATAAATTTCCTGCAAAGTATCGCAATGGCGCCTTCATCGCTTTTCATGGTTCCTGGAACCGCACACCAGAGCCACAGGCTGGTTACTTTGTGGTATTCGTACCTTTTAAAAATGGCTTACCTTCCGGTGATTGGGAAGTATTTGCAGATGGTTTTGCAGGTGCAAACATTAACCGTGCAAAGTATCGTCCATGTGGATTGGCACAGGCTCCCGATGGATCATTGTATGTGTCGGAAGACAATAATGGTACCGTTTGGAAAATTGATTATAAAAGTAAATAGTAAGCGACGAGGGCAGTATCAACAATCATTTTTGAATATTGCTCCTGCTGTTTCAACTACAGTATTTCAATTATATCAGATTAAATTTTTAACCGAACAGGCGTTTTCAAATGAGAAAAACTATCACAGCAGGTATTGTGTTTTTTATAGTCTTGAGTTCATTTACATTCATACCACAACCATCCTTAAAATCATCCATGGAAAGAGGTAAGAAAGTGTACGATATAACCTGTATTACCTGTCACCAGGCGGATGGAGAAGGTGTTAAAAGAATGAATCCTACATTAGTGAAAACCAAATGGGTGTTGGGCGATAAAAAAGCATTGAGTAAAATTGTGCTGAATGGTTTGCAGGGTGGAGAGATAGAAATTGACGGAGACAATTTTCACAATCCGATGCCACCACAAGGTGGGTTATTAAATGATCATCAAATAGCCGATGTGCTGACTTATGTAAGAAATAGTTTTGGAAACAAAGCAAGTGCAGTAACACCCGGAGAGGTAAGAGCTGCCAGGGGAATCAAAAAGCCCGTTCCGGCAAAACCGAATAGAAAAACTACAAAGCAATAAATGAAAAAAGTATTATTCATTGACCGTGATGGTGTATTGATAAAAGAAGCACCACCTACTTATCAACTTGACTCTTTTGATAAACTGGAGTTCTATCCGGATGTATTTGAATACCTGCGTAAAATAGCCACTGAACTGGATTACGAATTGGTAATGGTAACCAACCAGGATGGAATGGGAACAGCAATATTTCCCGAAAATACTTTCTGGCCGGTTCATAATTTTGTATTGAAAAGCCTGGCCAACGAAGGCATTCATTTTTCGGAAGTTAATATAGACCGAACCTTTCCGAAAGACAATGCACCTACCCGAAAACCGGGAACTGGTATGCTAACAAAATATTTGAATACGCCTGCCTACGATCTTGCAAAATCATTTGTAATCGGCGATCGCATTACCGATATGCAACTGGCAAAAAATTTAGGCTGTAAGGGCTTCTGGTTAAATAACGAT
>Ga0209591_10002443_pt1 | contig 22244 bp, 18 predicted proteins | sample MAT01_FD_187207 | JGI IMG/M metagenome (GOLD analysis project Ga0209591, IMG submission 187207) | Freshwater microbial communities from Lake Fryxell liftoff mats and glacier meltwater in Antarctica - MAT-01 (SPAdes) (version 2) | ecosystem: Environmental > Aquatic > Freshwater > Ice > Liftoff... | reverse complement strand
GAAAAAATGCTAGGGTATTCAATTAAATTACTAATTCATTATCTAAAATTTGGAGATGTTCCAATTCCCCATCAAAATCCCAGAAATCATTTTCGGCTCCCCTCTCGTATTTTTGCCCGTATCATACCCTAATTCAGCAACGCCCCTTTTTTTAGTAACAATACTTCGGACAGTTTTTTAAAGCCCCTGGAAGCTTGACAGCGCTAGCTATGCCCTTTTCAACGCATTGTTTCTTTCTCTCTTCACTCTTACTTAAACGAAAGAAAAAACAGTCCACAATACAGCCAGCCTGGGTTTGGGGTAGTCGATTAGAGCCTAAAACTGTCCGAAGTATTGTTAGAAAAAGAGTAGCGCGAAACAGGAAAAACAATTATTTTTTAATTTGACCTTGTTGCCAATTTCCTTCTAGCTTAGTTCCATCTGCATAAATGTAGGAACCTTGACCGTGTTTCTGCCCGTTGAGAAATTCACCTTGATAGCGATCGCCATTGGCGTAAATACAGATACCTTTGCCATTAAACTGACCCTCGCGAAATTCACCTTCGCAGCGATCGCCATTGGCAAAAACATAAACACCTTTCCCGGTCATCTTACCCTTGACAAAAATGCCTTTATAGCTATTGCCATTAGCAAACTCGCGGACACCCTCACCATTAAATTCTCCATTCTCGAACGGGCCTTGATAACGTCCCCCTTCTTTAAAAGTTAACAACCCCTGACCTTGAGCATTGCCCTTGACAAACTCTCCTTCATAGCGGTTGCCGTTCGGATATTCGCGAACCCCTTTGCCATCAAATTGCCCTTCACTAAACAGCCCCTGATAACTACCTCCTTCAGCAAAGGTATAGGTTCCCTGTCCGTGAGGCAAGTTACTCAGCAACTCTCCTTCGTAGCGGTTCTTATTAGCATATTGACAGACTCCTTTACCGTTAACTTTGCCTTCTTTAATATCTCCTTCGCAACGAGTGCCATCACTGAATGTAAAAGCCCCCCGCCCGCTGGGAGAACCATTGGTAAAAGAGCCTTCATAACGAATGCCATTAGTGGAAGTAAAAGTACCTGTACCGTCGAATTCACCGTCTTTAAAAGTTCCTTCGTAGCGGTTGCCGTTAGCAAATTCGCGGACACCTTGACCGTTGAATTCACCAGAGGCAAATTCTCCTTGGTATCGACCTTCTGCTTTAAAAGTATAGACACCTTTACCGTGAGGTTGGCCGTTGAGAAATTGCCCTTCATAGCGATCGCCATTGGCATATTGGCAGAGGCCCGGTCCGCTGAGTTTTCCCTCGCTCAATTCTCCCTCACAACGTCCGCCATCGGGTAAAGTAATCACTCCGGCCATTGCGGGGTGAGGGTTGGCGAATAACTCAGCCATTCCCAAGTTGGAGCCAAGTAATAGAGCGAATCCAAATCGCTGAAGTTTACTTAATGTTGCTGGCGACATTCCAAAATTCATAATTTACACAAAATTCAATTTTTAGCTTTGCAGTTGCTTTCTTGGTGCTATTGAATTCCCAGCCAAATTGCTAGGTTTCCAGAGAATCCCTACTCATTGAGCCGGAAGGTAATGGATGCTATTTTTCCTTGAATGCCGCTTTCTGATGAGACGAATTTCCATTTTCCTACGGTTTGAATCGCTGCGCGATCGAAGTCGTCGTAGTTGCTAGAAGTCTCGATCGCGATGTTGAATGCCTTACCGTTAGGGTCAATATCAAACTTGACTTTCACTTGACCCTGGCGCCCTTCTTTTCTGGCGGCGCTCGGATATTCAGGTTTAGCAGCGCAGCTAATGCAAGTGCCTGGTGCAGGGCCCGAAGGACGGGAAGGACTCCCCCCTCCACCAGGGTTTTTCGGTTTTGGCACTGAGCCCGAACCACTGCCAAAGGGCTCTGAAGAAACCCCTCCACCAGTTCCACTCCCACCGGATGCTGAGTTCGAGGGACTTCCTCCTGGGTTTGTGGCATCCGCGATCGCACTTCCCGAATTGCGGCCGCCTCCAGGCCTGGTAGCTGTGACTGGCGGGCCCGCTGCGGGCGATCGAGCTATGGGGCCAGAACCTGCCGCAAATGGCTCTGAGGAAGATATTCCGCTTTCACTCTGGGGGTTTCCGCCTCCGGGGCCAGAGGAGGGGTTTGTGAGATCCGCGATCGCAGTTCCCGAATTGCGGCTGCCTCCTGGCCTGGTAGCTGTGACTGGTGGGCCCGCTGCGGGCGATCGAGCTATGGGGCTAGAAGCAGGATTTAATGGCTCTGAGGAAGGCGAGGGCGAGTTATTGTTTTCAGGACTATTCGAGGACTTGGGATTTCCAGCATCTGCAGTAAAATCTGTGGCACTCTCAGCGCCCTTGGGGCGAGATTGGGTAACGGGTGGTTCGCTTTTAGGAGGTTCCTCACTGGCGATCGGGCTATCATTTTTGGGAGGATCGGGCGATGGGGTTTTGGGTTCGTTGGCGATCGGGCTTGGAGGAGTTTCTGGGGGAATCAAATCCTGTTTAGGTGCGATCGCAGAAGGCTGCTCTGGAATCGGCGGTGGCGTTGCTGCTACCGGTGGCTGCTCTGGAATCGGCGGTGGCGTTGCTGCTACCGGTGGCTCCTCTGGAATCGGTGGTGGCGTTGCTGCTACGGGTGGCTCTTCTGGAATCGGTGGTGGCGTTGCTGCTACGGGTTGCTCCTCTGGAATCGGCGGTGGCGTTACCGCTACGGGTTGCTCCTCTGGAATCGGCGGTGGCGTTACCGCTACGGGCGGCTCTTCTGGGGGAGTTGGCTCTGGTGGCGGTTCTGGTTTGAATGTCTCAGGCGGGGGAGATACCTTTTCTGGAATAGCTGGCTCTGGCTTGATTTCCTCTACTTTCGGTTCATCCAGCATGACAATTTCAATGGCATCGTCTGCAAATTCAGCAGGTTTGACCAACTTGAGGCTCAACGGCAGTATAACAGCGTGCAGTATGGTTGAGGCTAGCAGACCGATCGCCAGAATTTTTTTGAGAGCCTCTTCTTCTTGTTGTCTTTGCGTCGCCGAAATATTTGAAAAACTCATGCCTGATGAATCTCCTTCATTAGATTGTAATTATTCTCATTTATTGATTTTTTATATAGCGAGTTTATCCTATCACCTAGCATTCTGTTTTGCTGTCTGTGTTACTCACGCGGGCGCTGTCCGCAGTCGAATTCTGGCAGAGAAAATTCCAAAATTCCTTAACCGCAATACTCTAAGCCATACTCTACCAAAAAAAAATCAGCATTCTCAAGCATTTTGGATTATAAATATTATTTATAGTTTTAAACTATATCATAAATTATTTGTATTTTGGGTGAGGCGCGATCGCGCCTGAGTGAAACAATTTGCAGTCTGAATCACTTGTGCTGACTTGACGCAGAAACTCTGCAAGTCTTCGATCGCGCTAATTTCACCATGAGGCAGCTTGGATCGCTTAACACAGCTAACGAGAGTACAAACCAATTGTTTTGAATGCGGATCAAAGCGTCAATCACGGAAATGTTGTGGAAGTTATGGATCGATTGCGCCGAATTAAGGGAGCTAAGTTAGGGATTGCTACTACAAAGTAGAGAGCCAGTATAATTACTATGATTGTCACTTCGGGGACAGTATAAGACGCCGGTCACAACTAACGCTAAAAAGAGTGCGAAAATCATTCATATTTAGGGTTTCACATTCCCGCGTTCCCGGTGTTGGCGTCTGCTGCAGCACCCTCGGTTTCTCGCGATCGAGTTGGGGAAGTCGAGACGGCGGTGATGGCGAAGTCAGGTTGCAGCCGCTAATAATTCCCACCAACACTCTTGGCGATCGCCCACCACAGCAAGCCCGGTTCCCGTGCCTGTGAAAATTCCTGAGCCTTCAATCCTGGCGGGGCTGGGTTTAGTTGCGGGTTCGCTGGTGGTGAGGAGTCGGCGAAAAATGAAAAATTAGATTTTTTGATGTTTTCACCGCAGATCAACGCGGATAAATCCGGGTATCATAATTTTAGCCGATCGCGTCACGGAGAGCATTTTTAGTCATCGCTGCGATCGACTGTTCGGTAGCTTTCGGCAAATGATAGTATTTCCCCCCAGAAGTCTTGGCTAATTCCTTAGCAAAGCCTGTCGAAATAAACTTACTCTCCGTATCAATCACCAGCAACTGCATTCCCAGCCCACGAATTTTGGCAGCAATTTCCAACAATTCACCCTTAATATCCGGCTTTTCTCCATCTTCAATTGGTTCACCCAAAGAACGAGCCAGAGAAATATTCCCGCGCCCGTCGGTAATGGCGACAATCGCAACTTGACCGATATCTCCAGATTGTCGCGCGTTTACTCCCACCCGCACGGCTTGCGTTAAACCGTGGGCTAGCGGAGAACCGCCACCGCACGGCAGCCTTTCCAAACGCTTGCGGGCCAAGGCTATCGAGCGTGTCGGCGGTAGCAGCACTTCTGCTTGTTCTCCGCGAAACGGAATCAGAGCAACTTGGTCGCGGCTTTGATAAGCTTCTGTGAGTAGCTGCATCACCGCACCTTTCGCCGACTGCATTCGGTTCAGCGCCATCGAGCCTGAAGCATCGACGACAAATACTACTAAAGCTCCAGCTTTTCTGGCTAGTCGCTTCGCCCGAATGTCTCCCTGTTCGACAAATACGCGCTTCTGTTGATTTTGGATTGAGCTGGAGGTTGCTTCCTGGTCTGAATTCCTTTGGCGGCGAGCTTTTTGGTAAGGTGCAGCGGCTCTGAGAGTCGCGTCAACGGCGATGCGGCGGACGGGGCCTTTGGGCAATACTGGCTTGACGTAACGGCCTCTATCTTCGGAGAAAATAGTGCTTCTGCTTCCCGATTTGCCTTGGTTGTTGGCAGCTTGAGCGAATAAAAGCACGCTGGGGTCGAGAATTACGCCTTCGGGATCAAAGATAAATTCTTCGGGAATGGTATCTTGTTCTGGTTCTTCTTGAGGTTCCGGGTTGTCTTCGTCTTCTTGGTCTTCTGGTTCGTCTTCTTGGTTTTCTGGTTCGTCTTGTTCTTGTTCTGACTGCTTTTGGGGTGGTGGCGGCGGGGGGGGAGGAGGAGAGTTTTCGTCTGGGGGAGATTGGATGACGGTGGCGCGGGGTACGATGACTAATTCTACGGCGCGGCGCAAGTCTTCGGCGTTAACTTCTGTGCGTCCCTCGATGGCGGCGCAGGCTTTGGCGACTCGGACTGCGAATATTTCGGCGCGGTGTCCTTGTACTGCGCCACGGATGGCTTCTTCTACTAAGTAGCTAATTTGTTCGCGTTTGATGGTGACATCTTTGAGCCATTCTCTGGCTAGGATGATTTGGGTTTTGAGGTTGTCTGTTTCTTCTGCGTATTGACTGAGAAATTGTTGGGGAGAATTGGAGTAGGATAAAGCTTGGTCTACGGCTTGGACTCTTTCTTCTAGTTCTAGTGCTGCGTCGGCTGAAAGGGCGATCGCGATTCGGTCTAGTAAATGTTCTCTGAGCGGCCCTTCTTCAGGGTTATAGGTGGCAATAAATAGGGGCGTGCATGGGTGTTGAAAACTGATGCCTTCGCGTTCTATTTGATTTCTACCTTCTGTTAATACTGTTAACAATTGGTTGGAAATATTGTCGTCGAGGAGGTTGATTTCGTCTACATAAAGTACGCCTCGATTTGCTTGTGCTAGCAGTCCTGGTTGAAAGACGGTTTTGCCGAATTTGACTGATTCTTCGACATCGACTGAACCTAATAATCTATCTTCGGTAACGCCAAGGGGAATTTGGATGAAGGGTGTGGGAATTATTTCGGTGCTGGGATTAGTATGTGTGGTGTGGGCATCTTGCCCGCTATTTTCTGCTAACGCCTCTTCCAGGTTATTTTCTGCTAACACCGAAGATGCCTGTTCCACAAGGAGTTCTTCAGGCGTGGCGTTGCAAAAAGAGTCTTTGATAATTTCAATTGGCGGCAGGAGGGAATGCAAGGCGCGGGCCATTACTGATTTTGCGGTACCGCGGCGGCCTGCGATCGCAACTCCTCCCAATCCGGGATCGACTGCTGCTAAGAGCAGGGCTAGTTTAATGGCTTCTTGGCCGACAACGGCTGTTAGGGGAAAGGCTGTCACGGTTGGGGGGGAGTTGAGGGCAGACATCAAAATAATCTTTTGTTAAAGAGGGTTTCATAGATTTATGATACTACCAATTGGATACCCAGAGTGTTTATGACCGATTTAATTTGAGGCTATTGATTTTTTTCCTTATTCCTTATTTGTTCTTCCTAACATCCGTTAAATGCGTTACACTCATCCGTTGCCGAACTTTCTTCTTCCTAACATCCGTTAAAGGCGTTAGACTCATCCGTTGCCGAACTTCCTTCTGCTATACTTCTTGAAGGATTTTAACTTCCAGCGGTAAAATGACTGTGAAAGTCGAGCCTACTCCTATTTCTGATACTAGCTCTATATTGCCTTGCAGTAATTTTACCAGCCGCGATACTATTGCCAATCCCAAGCCTGTGCTGTCTGGTGAAAATTGCTTTTTATCTGGTTCTCCTGCTTGAAAGAAAGGGTCAAAAATGCGATTTTTGTCTGCGGGAGCGATGCCAATTCCGGTATCTGTAATTGCGATCGCCCAATTTTCGGTTCCGACTTGGCGACAATGTAATTCGATGCTACCAGATTCTGTATAGCGAATAGCATTGCTCAGAAGATTGGTAATAATTTGTTGCAGTCGCTGGGAGTCGGCGATTACTTGTTTTGGGGGGCAGTCGCTAGTTATTGCGAGCTTTAATCCCTTAGCATCAGCCATTGGCTGCATTACTTCTACTACTGTACCAATAATAGATTGTACATTAGTTGGGCGCAGGCGAAGTTGAATTTTTCCGGCGTCGGCGCGGGAGAGTTCTAGGGCATCGTTAATCAGGCGTAGTAATTGTCTGCCGTTACGCAACACTCGTTCTATGTGTTCGATTCCTGGTAGGGTATCTTTGATTTCAGGTTGCTTTTTTTCTTGACGCAAAAACAGTTCAGAATAACCGATAATTGAGTTGAGAGGTGTTTTGAGTTCGTGAGCCAAATAGGAGAGATTTTCTTGGTTAGCGCTGACTAAACGATTGAGTTCTTGATTGGTGAGTGTTAACTGAGTTTGGATTTGTTGAAATTCGCTCAACCGCTGGGCAACGTAACTGTTAAAACACTGGGCAATTGCTTCGTCTACTACGGAGTCTATGAGTCGAAAAGTTCTGACTACTTCGGCGGTTGTTCCTGCTAGCAATTCTGTTTCTATATTGGAGAATATGACTTGACGCAATAAATGATATTCGCGCGCTACTTCTGCCGCGTCGTAGCCTTGCTCTGCTCTGAGAAATCCGTGCTCCAAACTGGCTTTGATGATGATTCCGATTTCGCTGTTTTGATATTGAGAAAGCACTGTTGCCATCGCCTCTAGGAGGTGAGGTATGTGATTTTTTATAGCTGAGTGCGGTAATGTATCAGCACTTTCAATCTTTCTATCCAAGCGTACTGCTTGAATCCAGTTGTTGAGGATAGTGTCGGTTTTGTCGGCGAGCAGTTGGCTGTAGTCCATGATGTCTGCGGGGGGGGTGGAGTTTGGTCCAGATTGGCCATGCCTCATTATAGTTGACCGATCGCCCGATCGACATATCAAAGTTTTGACTACCACGCCCCTCCCAAAAGAAATAGTTTTATAGTGATTTTTCGGCTATGCCACCTCTCTCAATTAGCTGATCCTGGCTGTTGGACACTCAAAAATAGCACTTAAACTTATTGACATACTGACCAAAAAATAGTATATTGCTTTTGCCTAATCATGTTTAATTTTTAAATTTTAATTTTGTCAGGAGACTGAATGGAAAACGTGCAAGCTGCGATCGCGGCGGCAACATTTATCGGTGTAATTTTCTTAATAATTACAGAATGGATACACCTAACAGTTGCGGCATTTCTGGGAGCGCTGATTCTGGTTTTTACCCACGTGATGACATTAAACGACGCGATCGAATATATCAGTCGCAGTCACGCCACGCTGGGCTTATTCTTCGGAGTCATGGTAATGGTGAGAGCCTTTGAGCCTACCAAAGTATTCGACTACTTGGCAACTCAAATGGTGCTTTTGGCTAAAGGCAAAGGCAAAAATCTTTTGCTAGGTATTGTTGCTATTACTACCCCAATCTGTGCCGTTTTACCAAATGCTACTACAGTCATGTTGCTAGCACCATTAATCCCGCCAATGGCAGAAGAAGTGGGCGTAGATTTTGTGCCGTTACTGATTTTAATGGTATTTGTAGCTAACAGTTCGGGACTGCTGACCATTGTGGGCGATCCGGCGACATTTATTGTCGGCGATGCGATTAATATGAGCTTTACAGATTATCTGCTCAAGTTAAGTTTGGGCGGGGCGATCGCAGTAGGAGTGATATTAGTTATGCTGCCGTGGCTATTCCCTGAAATCTGGCACAAAGAATTAGACGATTTAGAACACTTGCCGCATCCCAAAATTAATCACCCACGAGTTTTAGCAGTGGGCGGTTTAATTATAGCTTTCGTGCTGACATTTTTTGTAGTGGGAGAGTCGCTACCAGTGCCAATTTCACCGGCAGCCGTTGCTTTGTTAGGGGCGGCTTTGTCAATGCTATTAGCTCATAAATCTCAAATAGATTCTGTTAACAATATTTTGCGGGATTTAGATTGGAGCACGCTGCTATTTTTCATGTCTATTTTTGTTTTAATTGGCGGTTTGGAAAAAACCGGGGTCATCGCTAATATATCTGGAATACTAGCTGTTATTTTGGGAAAAAATATTTTTCTAGGTTCCCTAACCTTGTTATTTTTTGTGGGTTTGATGTCGAGTGTGGTGCCAAACATTCCCCTAGTGGTGGCGATGGTGCCGTTGCTGAAACAGTATGTTGTTAACGTGGGGCTAGCGCCTGCGGAAGTGCTGGCTATCGATTTTTCAGGGCAGTTTCCACCTCAAGTTTTGCCACTGTTTTACGCTATGATGTACGGGGCAACTTTGGGCGGAAATGGGACTTTGGTAGGAGCTTCTTCTAATATAGTGGCGGCGGGAATTTCTGAACTACATGGACGGCGAATTTCTTTTCAAACTTTTCTGCGTTATGGGATTCCTGTGATGGTGCTGCAATTAGTAACTGCTGCTATATATGTAACTATTCGGTTTCTGATTTGAAGAATTCATTCCCAACTTTTCAGATTCGTCGATCGCCCATATCTACTTTAAAAGACGTATTGACAAATTTAGACGCTCGTGCTAACTTAAGTTAAATTGGCTTAAAAAGTCAAGCCTAATCCAGCGTCGCGCGATCGCACAAGTTGCAAAGACTAGCGTGTGGCTGGAGCGGAGGAACCAATTTTCGGGGCGAATCTCTACAGAATTAAGAGCCAAAATTAAAAATTACGATGTTATTTTTAATTTTTTAGAGAAGGACATCTCTCAGTCCTAGCCCGTCAGCTAACTTCGCAGGCATTGAGAAGAGACTGAAGAGTCAACTTTCTTTCACTAGATAGTTTGGCCTCGTCAGTGTCTCCGGTTGGTATTGTTCAAGATTTCTTGTACCGCCCCTGACTCTGAGGAAAATTAAATGTTTATTCAACTTAACTTATCTGCGATCGCAATTGCTGGAGTTGCAGCTTGGAAGCGGGCAAAACCCGCCATCATCCGAGACACTGTATTGTTGCCGGCTGCGGGTTTTTCAGGTATTCTGATCCTGTGGTGGATTATTGCCACCTTCAAAAGCGATTTAATTCCCACTCCGTATGAAGCACTAATCGCTAATTGGGATTACATACTGCATCCATTTTATCAACGAGGGCCAGGAGATTTAGGTATCGGCTGGCTGTTGATCGCAAGTTTACGCAGAGTGTTACTGGGATTTTCGCTGGGTGCAGTTGTGGCGATTCCCGTGGGATTTCTGATCGGAATGTCCAAGCCAGCAATGATGGCGCTGAATCCGGTGATTCAAATCTTCAAACCAGTATCGCCGCTAGCTTGGCTACCAATAGCACTATCGATTTTTAATCTAGCAGATCCATCGGCAATCTTTGTAATATTTATCACGTCTTTGTGGCCGACAATTATTAATACAGCCCTCGGAGTTTCTAGTGTTTCTAAAGATTATCTGGATGTGGCACAAGTATTAGAAATGTCGCAGTGGCGGCGGATCACAAAAATAATCTTACCTGCAAGTTTGCCCTATATTTTTACAGGTTTACGGATTAGTTTAGGGATTGCTTGGCTGGTAATTGTGGCGGTAGAAATGCTAACTGGTGGTGTAGGAATTGGCTTTTTTGTGTGGGATGAGTGGAGTCGTTTAAATCTAAGTTCGGTATTTCTAGCCGTGTTCGTGATTGGTATAACTGGTTTGGTGCTTGATTGGGGAGTCGGCAAAATTCAAGAATTGGTGACGCATCGAGCGGTGAATAGTCAGTAGTCAGTAGTCATTAGTCAGTAGTTAGTAGCTAAAAATTAAGGACTTTTGACTTGAGGAATTAAGGAGCGGGTAGTCAGAAACCAGGTTTTTTACAACAATACTTGGCACTCACCCGTAGATTCGGTAAAAAACCCGGTTTCTTTGGACTCAATGCGTAAGCCTTGGACTCGGAAAAAGACAGAAAATAGTTAACGATTAGGGATTAAAAATAAAATATGAGTGATAGTTTTTTTCAGGAATGGAAGCGACGAGAGTTTTTGCAAGGAATGGGCTCGGCGGCGGTGGGATTGGCTTTATCTGGTTGTGGAGTTAGCGCGGATCGATCGGCAAAAGGACTTACCGAAGAGGCTTTAGCCGTAACACCAATCATCAATTCCCAAACATTAGAAAAACCCAATTTAACGATCGGGTATGTTCCCGTTAATGATTGTGCACCATTTGCGATCGCCTGGAAGAAAGGCTTTTTCCATAAATACGGCTTAAACGTCAAACTCAACCGCGAAGCAAGCTGGGCTACCTCCCGCGACGGCGTGATTTTCGGGCGTCTCGACGCTTCCCCAGTGGTATCGGGCGCAGTCACAAACGCCCGTATTGGTGCCGAAGGAGCGCGCCACGCACCCCTGTGTGCAGCAATGACAATTCATCGCCACGGCAACGCGATGACGATGAATAAAGCGATGTGGGATTTTGGCTTGCGCCCCTGGCACGAATACAACGGCAATATTGATGAATTTGGTAAACAATTACGCGCTTTTTTTGATAGTCAACCGACCGAAAAAAAAGTTTGGGCAGTTGTACTGAGTTCGGCTATTTACGAATATTTTGTTCGCTATATATCCGCCGCTGCTGGTGTCGATCCATTCAAAGAATTCCGGGTAATTATTGTTCCGCCACCTCAAATGGTTACTAATATGAGGATGGGAGAAATGCAGGCTTATATGGTGGCTGAACCTTGGAATACGCGGGCAATTCAAGGTAATATTGGTGTCGGGTTTACCTTCGCCCAAGGCAAGGAAGTTTGGCAGGGACATCCCGATCGCGTTTTGGGAGTAATGCAATCATTCATTGACGAAAACCCGAAGACTTATTACTCGCTGGTGAAGGCAATGGTGGAAGCTTGTCAGTATTGCAGCAAGCCGGAAAACCGCGACGAAATAGCCGCACTGCTGACTGAACGCTCCTTTACGGGGGCTAAACCGAAAAAAGGGGCGATCGATAAATTTACACGACCGGGAATTGTGGGAGACTACAACTACGGTGGATTTGATGGAAAAGATCGCACAGTGCGATCGGAGGATACAACTATTTTCTTTGATATCCCCGCCAACTTGCCTCAAATACCAGGAAATCATTCAACATTTATGTGGCAATCTCATAGTATTTGGTTAATGACTCAAGCTGCTCGCTGGGGGCATATTAAACAAGTTCCTAAAAATGCTAATGAGTTAGCAAGAACAGCTTGGAGAACCGATCTTTACCGCAAAATTGTTGGTGAAATGGGAATAGATTGCCCTCAAGAAGATTATAAAATAGAACCTGCGGAGGCGTTTATTGACAAAAAAGCATTCGATCCTAGCGATCCGGTGGGTTATTTGAATAGTTTTGAAATTAGAGCCAACGGCCCTAAATCTTTTTTTCGGTCTTAAAGTTTAAAGTCTCCCTTATTCCCTCTTGGGCGGGCTTTTTAATTATTTTTACCAATTGCCAATTACCCATTACCAATCACCAATTACCAAGTACAAATTACTAATTACCAATTACCAGGAACATCAAATGACTCAACATACTGTTACTTCAATCAACACCAATAACCAAGTCCCTAAGTCCCCTAGCTTTTTGGAAATAGACAATCTGTTCAAGTCCTATCAAAGTGCTGATGGTACCGAATTTAGTATCCTCCAAAATATCAACTTAAATATTGCAGAGAATGAATTTATTTCTGTAATTGGTCACTCTGGATGCGGAAAATCTACACTACTGAAAATAGTAGCTGGCTTAGAAAAACAAAGTGCAGGAATGGTGCGGCTTGAAGGCAAAGAAATTCGCAAACCAGGGGCCGATCGCATGATGGTATTTCAACACTATGGATTGCTACCTTGGCTGACAGTCAGGGAGAATATTCGGTTAGCAGTTGATGAAGTTTTGCAAAATCTTAGTCGCCCGGAGAAGATTAGTCTTGTCAACAAACACCTCGCAATGGTAAACTTAACATCAGCAGCGGACAAATATCCCGATGAAATTTCAGGGGGTATGAAACAGCGGGTGGGAATTGCGCGAGCTCTGGCAATTAAACCGAAGATGTTATTGATGGATGAACCGTTTGGGGCTTTGGATGCTTTGACTCGTGGTAAGTTGCAGAAACAGGTACTGGATATCTGGGAAGAGAACAAACAAGCTGTAATGATGATTACTCATGATGTGGATGAGGCTATTTATATGTCCGATCGCATTGTGCTGATGACAAACGGCCCAGCGGCGACTATCGGGGAGATTTTGTCAGTACCTTTTTCGCATCCGCGCAACCGTCAAGAGTTGCGGGAAACGAAGGAGTATTATGAACTTCGGAACTATGCTTTGAATTTTCTCGATCACCATTTTACGCAAGATGAATGATATCAATTCCGGTTGTACCGGAATGATATAGAGTCCGTTAGCATCAGAATGATATAAATGGAGGACACGGCAGTGCCGTGTCCCTACGATTGATCGTGGTAGGGACACGGCACTGCCGTCTCCTAATTTCGGGTAATATTAATTCCGATAGCGTTCATCTTGAGTGTTTTCTAAAGATTTGCGATCGGCACTTCCTCAACTAATTCAGCTAACTCAAACTTAAACACCTGCGAATAGAAATAGAATTCACCATCCAGAGTTCTTTTGATATTTTCAGCGCGCCGAAAACCGTGTTGTTCCCCTTCATAAGCTACATAAGCAACGGGTAAACCTTTTGCTTTTAAAGCCTCCACCATCATCTCTGCTTGATTGGGAGGAACAACTCGATCTTCCAATCCTTGAAAGAAGATTACAGGACAAGATAAACGTTCCGTAAAGTGTATCGGCGATCGAGCTATATACAAATCTTTTCGTTCAGGATAGGGCCCGATCAATCCATCCAAATAGCGCGACTCAAACTTGTGAGTATCTGTGGCTAAAGCCTCCAAATCACTCACCCCATAATAGCTCGCGCCAGCCTTAAAAACATCGCGGAAAGTCAGAGCACACAAAGTCGTGTATCCCCCTGCACTACCACCGGCGATCGCCATTCTGTCGCGATCGACTAAACCACTATCAGCTAAATATTTAGCACCGTTAGCACAGTCATCAACATCCACAATTCCCCAACTATCTTGGAGTCTTTTCCTATATTCTCGACCATAACCAGTGCTACCGCCATAATTCACATCCAGGACAGCAAAACCTCGACTTGTCCAGTATTGAATCTTCAAACTCATGCTGCTAGAAGTCGCAGCAGTGGGGCCGCCGTGACTTTTGACCACCAGCGGTGGTTTTTCAGTTTCAGGGGCTGTGAAGTCCTGATTTTGCGGTGGATAGAAGAAACCGAAGGCCGTTAAACCATGTTCTGTCGGAAATGCGATCGGCTGCGGTATCGACAGATAACCTGTGTCAATAGTCAAATTAGTCGATCGGCGCAATACATCTACCTGGCCTGTCACTAAATTCAATTGTACAATAGCACTAGATTCAGTCGGCGAAGCTCCCAGAAAAATCACCATTTCTCCTACTACCTTGACCGCCAAAATATCAGTGTAAGGAGTTGCAACATTTGTCAACTCTTTTGTTGCCAAATCTAGACTTGCTAAATACCACTGTCCTTGCTGATTATAAGTACAAACAATCTTGCTTTCCGAGACAATAGCATAGGTAGACATCCCGAATACCCACTGAGGAAGTCCGAATTCAGCAGCCATTTCACACAGCCGTTCAATTCCAGCCTCCCCCCTTAGCAAGGGGGGATTGAGGGGGGTTCTATCCTCCCCCCTTAGCAAGGGGGGATTGAGGGGGGTTCCAGCCTCCCCCCTTAGCAAGGGGGGATTGAGGGGGGTTCTATCCTCCCCCCTTAGCAAGGGGAGATTGTGGAGGGAGGTTCTATAAATATTCCACCAATTAGACTTATCAGAAACAAAATATAACACTCCATCCGGCGACCATTCAGGTTGAAAAATAGACTCTTCCAATCCACCAGCAACTAACTGTTTTTCGCCTAAATCACCATCAGCATTAATTGTTGCCACCCACAATTCTGTACCATCCCAAGGCATATTTGGATGGTTCCAACTAATCCACGACAACTGAGAACCATCAGGACTCAAACGCGGGGAAGCATAAAAATCATTCCCCTGAGTTAAAATTTGAATATCTTTGCCATCAGCCAAATTAACGCTCACAATAGTATTGACAGATTCACCTTCTCCTGTATGATCTTCACGCACGCAAATTAGGCAATTTCTTTGCTTGTCAACTATGGCATCTGCATACCGACAATTAACCGCCGGTGTCAGAGGTTCTGGCGGGGAATCTAATGTTTGACAATAAATACGCTGGTCGGCAAAATGAGAAAAATATATCACACCACTAGCAACAGCAAAGGAAGCGCCACCATACTCATGAACGCGAGTGCGAACATTAAAAGGTGGCGGCGTCACATCGCTGATGGTACCGTCGGGAGTGCGTTGCACAATCACGCTTCTTCCAGCTTCCGAAGGTCTTCCTTCAACCCAGTAAATGTCATCGCCATCGATCGCAATTTGTCCAAGTCCCACAGTTCCCGAAACAATTAAATCTGAGGTAATTGGCGATTTCCAAGAGCCGTAAGGTGATATTGTGTTCATATAGGTGAGGCAGTTGTGTTTTCAGAACAAATAAATTTATATTTTTACTTTACAATATTTTGGGGAGCGATGTTAATATTGTGCCGCTACTCATTTAAACTTAATCTAGACTAACTATCTTAGGGAACACAAAAAAATAATGCGAATTTTATTTGTATCCGCCGAAGCAGCACCCTTAGCCAAGGTAGGCGGTATGGGAGATGTCGTCGGGGCTTTGCCAAAATTTTTGCGACGGATGGGCCATGATGTCCGCATCTTTATGCCCTACTACGGGTTCATCCCCGACAAAATGGATGTTCCCAAAAAAGCGGTTTATGAAGGTGCGGCAATGTTTGAAACCTTCTCCGTTTTTGAAACTGTTTTGCCACGCACCGATGTTCCTTTATACTTAATGCAACATCCATCTTTCTTACCCCGTCGCGTTTACGGTGGTTTAGATGAAGACTGGAGATTTACTTTCTTTTCCAATGCTGCTGCGGAATTTTCTTGGAATCACTGGAAGCCGCAAATCATTCACTGTCATGACTGGCATACGGGAATGATACCTGTTTGGATGCACCAAGACCCGGATATCAGCACTGTTTTTACTATTCACAATTTAGCATATCAAGGGCCGTGGCGCTGGCGTTTGGAGCAGATGACTTGGTGTCCTTGGTATATGCAAGGTCATAATACAATGGCAGCGGCGGTACAGTTTGCCAATCGCGTAAATACAGTTTCGCCAACTTACGCCAAACAAATAAAAACAGCAGCTTACGGAGAAACCTTAGAAGGTTTGCTGTCTTTTCTGGGGGACAGGGTATCGGGAATTTTGAACGGAATTGATACTGAGTCTTACAACCCAGAGACTGACAAGTACATTCCTCAAAATTTCACTGCTGATACGCTTGAAAAGCGCCCTGCAAACAAAATTGCACTCCAAGAAGAAGTCGGTTTGGAAGTGAATAAAGGTGCTTTTTTAATCGGTATGGTGACGCGGCTGGTGGAACAGAAGGGCATGGATTTAATCATTCAGATGCTCGATCTATTCATGGCATATACCGATGCTCAGTTTATTGTACTCGGAACTGGCGATCGCTACTACGAAACCCAACTCTGGCAAATGACAGCCCGCTATCCCGGCCGGATGTCCACCCAATTACTCTACAATGAAGCCCTCTCCCGTCGCGTTTACGCAGGCTGCGACACCTTCCTGATGCCTAGTCGTTTCGAGCCCTGTGGCATCAGTCAAATGCTCGCCATGCGGTACGGATGCGTCCCTATGGTGCGTCGTACCGGTGGTTTGGTGGATACCGTCTCTCACAACGATCCGATCAATAATACAGGTACGGGTTACTGTTTCGATCGCTACGAACCCCTCGACTTGTTCACCTGCATGATCCGAACTTGGGAAAGTTTCCGCTACAAAGATAAGTGGAAAGAACTGCAACAGCGCGGCATGAGAGAAGATTTTAGCTGGGATATTTCTGCGAGGGAATATGTCAAGTTGTACAGAGATGTTTTGGGACTACCAGTTGAAGAATCTGTACCAGAAGAACAGTTGACAGTTGACAGTTGACAGTTGACAGTTGACAGTTAACAGTTGACAGTTGGCTGTTGGCTGTTGACAGTTGTTAGTTCCAATGCCCTATGCCCAATGCCCAATGCCCTATGCCCTATGCCCTATGCCCAATTCCCAATTAATCAAATAAATCGAGAGGTAAATGACCATAAGTTTCGCTAATTCCTCCTTCCTCAGAAGATTGACAGCACACCAAAACGCCACGATAAGTTCCGATATAGCTGTCAACATAATAGGAACCTTTCAAAGTATTAAATTTAATATAAACTGAACCTGTATATGAGGCAACAGAATTGGGATCTAAAACAGGTTGATATCCCAAAGCTGTTAAATAGCTTTTCACAGCACAAAAACCTTCATCTGTCGAAGACGCGCAAACCCCCAGCATTTGATAATCTGACAAACTTGCTACCAGCAAGATAGCTTGACGGAGTTCTTGTTTTTTCAGTAGCGATGCTACAGATTGCATATCCAGACAAGTGAAGTCTTTGAGGATTTGCTGTGCTGTTTCAAGGGTTAGGGTAGTCTGGTTTTGAGTAGACATTAATTGTATTGTTGACAGTTGACACTTCGGCTCCCTGAGCGTAGTCGAAGGGTCGAAGGGCCCAGGGCAATGCAGTTGACAGTTAATAGTGGATCATAGCATTGTGCGATCGCCTCCATTGCACAATTTACCTAGATTACCCAAAAAATAGCAAAAACTATCTGAATATTACTGAATTTGCCTCCATTAATGGTAAAGATGAATAATCAAAAGACCTGTGAGGAGACGATGAAGAACGAGCAACTGCTAGAAAACCGGAAAATTTCCCTAAATTTCTTGTTTCGACTGCTACACAAAACCAAAATCATCTACTTGCTTCTGATATTTTTAATCAGTATCGGTATTTCAGGATGGACTGTAGAATCTTATTTTGTTAGAATCCCCATTCTCGGCTTTCACGACATTGTAGATATCCAAAATCCAGCCGAGTTACCACCTCGCAGACACACTTTTCCAATTGACTACGCCAAACAAGATTTTTCAGTATTTTTAGAATACTTATTTAAAGAGAACTACTGGTTTCTATCATCTCAAGACTTGTACACATATTTTATTGACAAGTCCAAGCCATTACCAAGTCAACATGAGGGTCAAAGACCGATTATGATCACCTTTGATGACGGATATAAAGGTGTTCATAAAAATGCACTTCCCATCCTAGAAAAACTGTCATTTATTTATAAAGAAAAGGGAAAATTTGTTCTGTTTGTCAATCCTCATTTTTTGGGTGTAGACATGGGTGGATATTTCTTACCTCACACTAGCTGTAATGATTTAAGAGAGGGATACAAAAAGGGTTTTTATGATGTTCAATCTCACGGCTTTACTCATAAAAATTTAACTACGCTTAGTGGCAAAAATTTAGAATTTGAAATTGCTAAATCTAAGTCGGCTTTGAGACAATGTATGAGCAATTTAGACAAGAATAAACTTGTCGGTGCTCACATAGCCTATCCCTATGGTGCATCAGATAGGGAAGTGGAAAATATTTTGCCTAAATATCATTTAACTGGGTTTTTGTACGATGACAATTTGTTGAGAGTAAGCCGACTGAGAAATAACTATCGCATCTCTCGGATGACTGTTAGCAAAGATATGTCACCTACGGATTTAATTCGGATAGCTGAAAGGGGTTCTACTTTAAGAAAGAGAAGGTGGTTTTAGTTGAAATATAGTTGTGCCAAATTTTTATACTTCGGATGAGTCCACGCTTTTTTAGCTTTGCTAGCGCATCTTCTGCTGCATTTTTTTCGGCATCTTTTTTACTTTTACCTTTACCTTCTCCATAGGGTTTTTCTGCGACATAAACTTTAGCCAGAAATTCGGGAGTATGAGGTGCGCCTCCTGCTTGGATTGTCACATATTTGGGAGGAGTTGTGTCACCGTTGGCTTGTACCCATTCCTGAAAGCGGTTTTTCGAGTCTACACTAGACCTGGTTTCAACAACATTTTCTGGCACAGAATCAAACATTTGGCGCACAAATTTGCGTACTTGCTCCATATTTTCTGTATCTAAATAGTAAGCACCAATAAATGCTTCAAAGGTGCTACTGAGCAGATTGGGATTGGTAATCCCTCCTTCTCGATAGGCTCCTTTCCCAAGCCGCATCTTTAAGTCTAAGCCGACTTCAGTAGCAAATCTGGCTAATTGTTTTTCATCTACTAAGGCTGAACGTCTGCGAGTAAGTTGGTCTTCTCCCATTTCTGGGTGGCGCTGGTAGAGATATTCGCCGCTGAGAAAGGTTAATAAAGCATCGCCGAGAAATTCTAGACGTTCGTTGTCTTCTTCGCGAGATGTGGGGTTTTCATTTACATAGGAACGGTGGGTGAGTGCTTGGCGGAAAAGTTTTTGATTGTTGAATTCGGGAAGGGTCATTTGTATTTCTTTTGTTTGGTTAGTTAATTGCATGGAATTTTGATAATGTTTGGTGTTGTTATGTGGACATGAAAGAGCCGCAGATGGCGGTAGGTTTGGAGAATCTAGTTTATCAAATAAACTGGATTTTTGCTATCGGCGGCTAGTGAATTTTAGGGAAATTTATGCTGCTAGTTTTTGGCTTTCTAGCAACTTCGGTAATTCATCCAGAAAGTAAAATCCATCGGCAAGCATTTTCAAAGTTTTATTTTCATTGCCTTGTCGAGCCACGATTATCACCTTTTTCCCCTTTTCTTTTAGGTTAGGAATCAATATCTCGCCATAGCCATCTCCAGACACAACGATAAATAGGTGTGGATATAGGCTACTTGCTGCTTCACCAGAACAGTCGATAGACAAACGAAAGTCAACAGCATTTCTGATTTTCTGGGATACAGTAACACAGTCAAAGCCAAGATTAACCAAGATTCTTTTTTGAGAAACCTTATTTCCCTGTTGCCAATTGTCGTAAACTTTTCTGTTGACTACACATCCCAGTGAATCAGCAAAAAGCGATACGTTGTTGGCTTGTTTTCCATCTGGGATGTTCTGATAATCCCAATAAATCGAAACTAAAGACTGTTGCTGGCTGATTTCTTTGCCAATTGGTAAATGATTTTTCGTCATTTTTATGTGTCCTAAAACTAGGTTTGGAGGACAGCATTGATAAATTACGCATTTAGTCAAGGAAAGATTGTCTGTGGATTTGCTCAAAAATGAGGTTTTCCATTTAACAAAACTCTTGACTCGCACACTATTGATTTAGTGTGTACTTCGTTGGTTAACGTCTCAGCGATAGGATGTGTAGATTTCGGACAGGCTTCGTAAAAACCCGTTGATATAGAAATTCAAACAAATGTCGTGTCAACTGACCTATTGATTCCAGTTGAAACGACATTAACTTGAATGTCTATATCAACGGGGCTTTAGGACGCTTACCCGAAATCTGCACATCATACCGCTGAGACGACTTAACCGACACTTTTTGCTTTTGAATGCGGGTGTCTATCTGAGCTGTATCACTTAAATTTAGCAGTTTAAGTATCAGATGTCAAGGGGTAGTGGTATATTTACCTGATTTTTTTAGACAGTCCTGGGTCTCCCGTAAAACCAAAGAAACCGGGTTTTTTGCAGAATCTGTGGGCTGGAACCAAGTATTGTCGCAAAAACCCGGTTTCTGGGGCCCTCGTGCAAGCAAAGAAACCGGGTTTTTTACTGAATCTGTGGGCTGGAACCAAATATTGTCGCAAAAACCCGGTTTCTGGGGCCCTCGTGCAAGCAAAGAAACCGGGTTTTTTACTGAATCTGGGGGCTGTAACGAAGTATTGTCCTGAAAAACCCGGTTTCTGGGCCCCGCCTTAAAAAACAAATTGTAAAAATATGTTGCAATGTTTTAAATGCTGTGTTACATTAGTTTACATAAGGTTGAAATTAAACGAGGTTTATGATCATGGAAAACAAAGACGCAAAACTTGGCTTCACAGATTTTGCTGAAACCTGGAATGGTCGTTTGGCGATGCTGGGATTCGTGATTGGCCTGGCTACCGAATATATCACCGGTCAAGGCATTCTCTCTCAAATCGGTTTGATGTAATCAGACCCAAAATATGTAGTTCTGGCGTGTATCGCTTCATTTGTGCGATCGCCAGATCAAAAAGCCTCCTTCATCAATACTGAGGGAGGCTTTTAAATTCTTATCTAAAAAATTATCCTACCCGAACAAGTCAAAAAATTTGTCTGGTCAATTTTTAATTGCGATCGCGCAAAATGAACTAAGCGATTCTCACAGGTTCCAAAACTGCCAATTTAGACATCAAAGGAGATACCTTGACCAAACTTTCAAGTTTGCGAGTCCGCTGTCTGTCACCTAAAATGATCTGCGAAAGATCCGGCATTTCCTGCCAACAGTGCGAACAGAACAAGTAAACGCGATTGTGGCGGGCGTGTCTGAGTAATTGAGAGGAGCAACAAGGGCAACTATTCATGATATTTTAAACCTTTTTTAACTAAAAATAACTCAAAAATGGATTCTACACAGTCACTAATGCTCAGGGTGTCCCAACTCCAGATGCCATGACTAAAAGCTGGTTTCACTGCCAACTTTTAATGTCTCCCAAGTAAAGCTTTTGGGGGCCCAACAGTAGCAACACGATGAGAAGTTGAGGGAGCCAAGGGGCACAAGAGAAGCCCCAAATAAAGCAGCCCAGTCCTGCCAAAGCCAGAAGCACAAAGATATCTTGAGAGGTTTGCCAATAGACCCAGATGGCTGCCAGAGAAACTATCAGTAGTAAAATGTAAGCTGAGGGCATAGTGGTCATCTCGGAAGGTGTTTGTCAAAATTCAGGGTTGATCCCTGAAGACTGATTTAAAGTTAAAACTAAAACCTGAAGAACTTATGAAGACTAACAAGATTTTACAAAAAGTCAAATACTCCTGCTAGTTTATAAGAAGAAATACGGAAAGCGGAAAACGAGCGAGACTTTAGTCCGCTCGATGTAAGCGATGCGGGGACTTCAGTCCCATTGAATCTTTCTTAAATCTATTTTAGGAAAAGTCCCGATCTTTTGGATTTGTCGTGCTATACTACAAAAGTCAAGGTTAAACTCCTTTGCCCGAAGTGAAACAGAGACTCAGACACACTTTTAGGCATAAACCGGGGGACAAAGAGCGGCGAGAACTCTTAAAACAGTCAGGGACTTAACAAACAGTCCTAAAACCAGCAAACAAAATAATTTTCTTTTTGTTAAGTAGGGTAGGGCATACCCGAACTCGCTTGTCAATATCCTAGTACGCTTTTGGAGATAGACCCTCTTAGGGTGACTGCGAATCAGGCTCGTTAATTGGTAGGATTCTACGGTTAAAAGGTTTGAGTATTGCCGAAAGGACGCAACACTTAAAGGTCAGTCGCTGAATTAAGAATCTCAGTGGTTTTAACCCGCTTGAGTGTCAA
>Ga0209591_10002441_pt1 | contig 22270 bp, 15 predicted proteins | sample MAT01_FD_187207 | JGI IMG/M metagenome (GOLD analysis project Ga0209591, IMG submission 187207) | Freshwater microbial communities from Lake Fryxell liftoff mats and glacier meltwater in Antarctica - MAT-01 (SPAdes) (version 2) | ecosystem: Environmental > Aquatic > Freshwater > Ice > Liftoff... | reverse complement strand
AAAAATGGGCTGCTAAATCTTTGCCTCTTGGTTATATGGCTCCCGATGTTGCTGATGATTATATCGCTGCAAGCAAGGAGGTAAATTCTAAGTTTTTGCGTTTGATCGATCGCACTGCCGTCGATCTAACAAACTTTGTCACTGGTTCTAACGAGTCAGGATACCACGTGGTCGGCGCTAATTGGAATCAAGAATTTCCCCTGCCAGCAACGGTTGTGGGTGTCAGAAGTGCCAAAAAGGGCGATCGGGCGGTGCACAATCCCGAACAAACCTTGCAAAGCGCCCGAGGCATCGAAGTCGGCCACATCTTCCAATTAGGCACCAAATACTCCGAAGCAATGGGTGCTACCTACACCAACGAACAAGGCGAAGAAATGCCATTTGTGATGGGCTGCTACGGTGTTGGCGTATCGCGGCTAGCTCAATCTGCCGTAGAACAATCCTACGACAAAGATGGGATAATTTGGCCAGTGGCGATCGCGCCTTATCACGCCATCATTAGTATCCCGAATATTTCCAACGCCCAACAAGTAGAAGTCGCCGAAAAACTCTACGCAGAACTCAACCAATCTGGCATTGAAACCTTACTAGATGACCGCGACGAACGAGCCGGAGTTAAATTCAAAGATGCCGATTTAATTGGCATTCCCTATCGTATTGTGACCGGCCGTTCCCTGGCAGTAGGGAAAGTTGAAGTTGTCGAAAGAGCAACTCACAAATCCCATGAAATTCTGATTGAGGAAGTCAATTCTACTTTAAAACAGTGGATTGATCGCGCCATCAAATAAGTTCTTGTAACGGTAAGGTGCGCGCTGCACCTACATTCACAGGTAGTAATGTGCGCAATGTATAGAGGTAAGGTGCGCAGTGCGCACCCTACATTAACGAGTAGTAAGGTGCGCAATGAATCTGAATATAAGTCAGTTTCTTCGATTCCCTCAATCCCGAATTTGGCGCTATTTAGCCCAAGTAACTGTCCTTGCGATCGCTTACGCCGTGGGAGCGAGGCTAGCATTATCAATTCAAGGTGTCAATCCCTTTGCTTCCTCGGTTTGGCCGCCCGCAGGAATTGCACAAGCCGGACTTTTATTGTTTGGCAAAAAAGTCTGGCCTGCGATTGTTTTGGGTATATTTTTACTCAATTTTGTTAACCCAACTGAACAGATATTTGCGATTTGGCTGGGAGGAAACATTGGTGCTATTCTGCAAGCTGTTTTTGCAGCAACTTTGCTGCGCTGGCTGGGGTTTCGTCCCTCGCTAGAACGTTTGAAAGATGTAGTTAATTTAATCTTGTTTGGCGGTCTAATTTCTACTCAAATCAGTTGTACTATCGGCGCGCTTTCCATATATTTGGCTGGTAAAGTAGATTTGTCAGAATATTGGTCGCTTAGGTGGAATTGGTGGTTGGGTGACGCAATGGGAGTTTTGATTTTAACTCCCTTAATCCTGATTGTTTTTCGTCCTCAAGTAACCGCCGATCGCTTAAAAATACAAACACATCTTCCGAAAAGTTATTTAATTTGGCGGGGAGTATGGTTGATATTATTAATTGGGGTGAGCTGGCTGGTCTTTGTATCGAAAAATGACGCTTCTATTTCTCGCTATCCCCTTGAATATTTGCCGTTTCCTTTAATAATTTGGGCGGCGATCCAATTCGGTCAGCGGGCCGCTGTTCTGGCATCGTTAGTTGTCTCAAGCATCGCAATTTTAGGCAGTTCTAATGGAGGCGGCCCGTTTATAGCAAAATCCGAAAATATTAGTCAGGCTATTTTATTTTTACAAGCTTTTATGGCTGTAGTTACGATTACTTCGCTGTTATTGGCAGCGACGGTAGCAGAACGCGCAGCAGCCGAAAATTCTCTGCGAGAAAGTGAAATCAAATATCGAGAATTGGTGGAAAATGCTAACAGTATTATTGTCAAATTGAAGCCAAACGGGACAATTATTTTTTTTAATGAGTTTGCGGAAATCTTTTTTGGATACAATCAGGAAGAAATCATTGGTAAAAATGCAGTGGGAACAATTATTCCCCAAACCGACCACGAAGGGAATAACTTAGAGTTGGTTTATAAGGAGATTTTACAAAATCCCGATCGCTTTACCAGCTATGAAAATGAAAATATTCGGCGCGACGGATCTCGCATTTGGGTAGCTTGGGCAAATAAACCGCTGTTTGATGCAGCGGGATCACTCTTGGGAATCCTCTGCATCGGCACAGATATCACCGATCGCCGAAACGCTGAAATAGCGCTGCAAAAGCTAAATGAAAAGCTGGAAATCCGAGTTTCAGAGAGGACAAATGCCCTGAAACAAAGCGAACTTCAGCTACAGAAACAGAAATCGGCATTAATAAAATTAGCCAAAAATAAAGCGCTGAATCAAGGGGACTTAACCAAAGCACTTGAAGAAATTACTGAGACTGCTAGCCGTACTCTGGAAGTTGCCCGATCGAGTGTCTGGTTGTACGATCGCCCTAAATCTAAGATGGAGTGCCTGGATTTGTTCGATCGCGCCGCCAACCAGCACTCAAATGGTATGGAATTAGCAGAAGCAGACTATCCTGTCTATTTTCAAGCACTTCAAGAAGAACGGGCAATTGCTGCTTTTGACGCGCAAAAAGATTTTAGAACTAGAGAATTTGTGGAATCTCACCTAATTCCGTTGGGCATCACTTCCATGCTAGACACGCCGATTCAAATAGGCGGAGAAATAGCAGGAATTCTCTGTTTGGAACACGTAGGAATGCCCCGCAATTGGACTATTGAAGAACAAAGTTTCGCTGTTTCTCTAACAGACTCTGTAACTTTCGCAGTGGAAGCGCGGGAACGCCAGCGCGCTGAAGAAGCCCTGCGACAAGCTGAGGCCAAATACCGCAGCATTTTTGAAAATGCGATCGTCGGCATCTTTCAAACTACTCCCGATGGGGAATATCTCAGCGTCAATCCTGCTTTGATTCGCATTTACGGTTACAGTTCCTGCGAGGAGTTGATGGCAAATTTAACTGATATTAACCGCCAGCTATATGTAGACCCAGAACGTCGCGCTGAAATCATTCAATTACTGCGAACAAACGGCAAAGTATCGCATTTTGAATCTCAAGTTTACCGTCAAGATGGCAGTATAATTTGGATTGCCGAAAATGCTTATACTGTCTGCGATATACATGGAAATTTGCTTTATTACGAAGGTACTGTCGAAGATATCACAACTCGCAAAGAAGCTGAGGCAGCTTTGCGCTTAGAACAAGAAAAATCCGATCGCCTCCTGCTGAATGTTTTGCCGCAAGCGATCGCCGAAAGACTCAAACAAGACCAAAGCATCATCGCCGATACTTTTGCAGAAGTAACAGTATTGTTTGCGGATATAGTCGGTTTTACCCAAATTAGTTCCCAAATTTCTCCGCCGGAATTAGTTTCCTTGCTTAACGAGATTTTTTCCACATTCGATCGCCTAGCCCAAAAGCACGGATTGGAAAAAATCAAGACGATTGGCGACGCTTATATGGTAGTGGGAGGACTGCCCATGCCCCGCATCGATCACGCAGAGGCGATCGCCCAAATGGCCCTGGATATGCAGCAGGCAATTACTGAATTCAGCGATACCCACGATCGAAACTTCAGCATCAGAATCGGCATCAACAGCGGCCCGGTTGTCGCCGGAGTCATCGGCATCAAAAAATTTATCTACGATTTGTGGGGAGACACCGTTAACACCGCTTCCCGCATGGAATCCCACGGCTTACCGGGGTGCATTCAAGTCACATCTGCAACTTATCAGCGATTGCAGGACAAGTATTTATTAGAAAGTCGTGGCACAATAGAAGTCAAAGGCAAAGGTGAAATGAACACTTATTTTCTGACAGGAATCAAGTTGTAAAAGAAGTAAGAAGGAAGAAGAAAGAGGGAAGACGAAAGAAGGAAGAAGCAATAGTAGTTGTAGGGTGTGTCGCCATTGAAAATACCTCAATAAAAATCGACTTTTCGAGTAGCGACGCACCTGTGCTTAGCCCATGTAAACAAAGCCAACAATTCTATTTAGGTAATTAATAACGTCCTAATAGTTTTGGCGGTTGGTATAGTTAGTTAAAAATATAAAAATCACTATGAACCAAAACAAAAATCAGTTGCTGCGATTTGGTCAATCTATAAATTGGCAATACTTAGCAAAAATAGCTCTCATTGCCTTTGCCTACGCTTTAGGATCAAAAATAGCAGTTTCAATCCCCGGCGTAAATAAATTAGCTACCTGCGTCTGGCCGCCCGCCGGAATCGCACAAGCCGCAGTTTTATTATTTGGTTGGCGTGTTTGGCCGGGAATAGCTTTAGGCGTATTCTTTTTCGATACTATAGCAATCCTAAATCATTATCCTTACCGCGAACATAAATGTGATTTCCCCAAAATCCATCTGTAGGGACACGGCAGTGCCGTGTCCCTACAGAAAATCATTTAGGATTGCTATATCAATCTCAATATATCCTTAATCAGCGGATTAGTGGCTGCATCTTGTGCTATTCTGTAAGCTTTGTGCGCCTTCGTTTTACTACAAAAGCTCAAGTTTCGTCCCGCGCTCGATCGGCTGATCGATGTCATCAATTTAGTCTTTTTTGGTGCTGTAGTTGCCACTCAAATCAACTGCACTCTTGGCACACTGCGCTTGTGTGTAACTGGTCTTGTGGAGTGGAGCGAATATTGGCAAGTTCGGTGGAATTGGTACTTGGAAGATTCATTGGGAGTCTTAATTTTTACTCCCCTGCTGCTAATTTTATACGAGAGAAAATCAAGGAAGAATTTACAAAATACAGACAAGACAACAATTGGAACTCGCATTTTGCAGGTAATCTGCCTGCTGTCATTAGTAACAGTCATTTTTCTAGTATACACATCAAAAAGCAATAGTAATCTTTCCGGTTATCCCCTGGAATACTTGCCATTTCCTTTGGTGATTTGGGCAACAATTCAATTCGGACAGCGCGGCGCTGTTTTAGCATCTTTTATTGTATCCAGTATCGCAATTTGGGGCGGTTCTCAGGGCGGTGGGCCGTTTATTACTAAAGCCCTCAATATCAATCAGGCAATCTTATTTTTGCAGGCTTTCATGAGCGTAATTGTAGTTACATCGCTGCTGTTAGCCACGACAGTTGCCGAACGGGCATCAGCAGAAAAATCGCTGCGACAAAGTGAAATTAAGTATCGGGAATTGGTGGAAAATGCTAACAGCATTATTTTAAAAATAGATACGGAAGGTAATATTACTTTTTTCAACGAATTTGCACAGAAGTTTTTTGGTTACAGGGAAGAAGAAATACTGGAAAAAAATGCTGTTGGCACAATTCTCCCCCAGACAGATACAGCGGGAAATGACCTGGCAGTATTATTGAGCAATATTTTAAATAACCCGGAAGAGTATACGACAAATGAAAATGAAAGTATTCGGCGTAATGGCGATCGCGTTTGGGTATCCTGGGCAAATAAACCGCTGTTTGATGCGGAAGGCAAGTTTATAGGATTGCTGGCAATCGGTACTGATATCACCGATCGCAGATGGGCTGAAATGCAGCTTGTCAAACTGAATGAAGAGTTAGAATTTAGAGTTAAAGAACGAACTAATGCTCTGAATGATACTTTAAGTGCACTACGAATTCAACAGGAACAATCAGAACGATTGTTGTTGAATATTTTGCCTGAAGAAATAGCCAATCGGTTGAAGCGGGGAGATAGTACGATCGCCGATACTTTTGCTGATGTTACTGTCTTATTTGCGGATATCGTAGGTTTTACTCAATTGAGTGCGCGAGTTTATCCAACAGAATTAGTTGCTTTGTTGAATGAGATTTTTTCGACTTTTGACAACTTAGCAGAAAGGCACGGTTTGGAAAAAATTAAGACGATTGGTGATGCTTATATGGTTGTTGGAGGGCTGCCAATTGCTCGCCCGGATCACGCAGAGGCGATCGCAGAAATGGCGATCGATATGCAAGAGGCAATTATTGACTTCAGCCAGACTAAAAATCAACATCTTAGTATCAGAATCGGCATCAACACTGGCCCGGTTGTCGCCGGAGTCATCGGCATTAAAAAATTTATTTACGATTTGTGGGGAGACACCGTTAATACCGCTTCCCGCATGGAATCTCACGGCTTGCCGGGAAGCATTCACGTCACAGCGACAACTTATCAGCAATTGGAGGAAAAGTATATATTTGAAAGTCGCGGTGCGATCGCAGTTAAAGGCAAAGGTATGATGAATACTTATTTATTACAATGTAGAAAGTGGATATAGAAGAAAGACTAAAGTCTTTACTACGAACCTAAAAAAAGGTTTGTAGTCAGGACTTTAGTCCTTTCTTAAGCAGTTAATTACATCTTGTACAAGTTAATTCCAGCTTCCTTAGCCATAATTTCCAAGCCCTTGTTTTGCAAGGTTTTAATTGCCTTCGTGGAGATGTGAAGTCTCACCCAGCGTTTCTCCTGCGGCCACCAAACCCGCTTCCACTGCAAATTTGCTTCTTGCAACTTGTGAGTGCGGTGGTGCGAGTGAGAAACTGCAAAACCGTTATTCGCCTTTTTCCCCGTTAGCTGACATTTCCGTGACATATTGCCCTCCAGATTACTGTTTTTTGCGTGCAGCCTTTCATTATATATCAACTGCGTAGAACCCCCCTAACCCCCCTTGTTAAGGGGGGGACAAGAAAACCCCTCTAGCCTGCATGGTGAAGGCGGTACAAGAAAATCTCTTGTTTCCAACAGAGACCACAACAACCAAACTCTTGCTCCCCCCCCCCTTAGCAAGGGGGGGTTGGGGGGGGTTAATTACACAGCACGTTCAGTCAATTTTGTCAATACTTGATTCGATCGCTCTACGAACTCCTTCATCCCCTCAGCATCGAAACCCTTCTGGGCCATCAAAGCCAAGTCGTAAACGTGGTGACAAATCATACCCGCCAACTCGGCCGAGGGAGACTCGCCGTCGCCTTGAATAATCGCACCCTGACTTAAATTAGCCAGATTTTGAATCAGCGGGTGCGCCGTATTCACCAGCAAAACGTGTTCTTCGGGGAATTCGGCCGGTTGCTGCTGCAAAAGCGCCGTCATATCGCGCATCCGGCGCAAAGCTTCGGGTAATAGGACGATCGCGGGTGGTGCCGCCTCCGCAGCGTCTGACTTCAAAGCTTCTGTGCGGATATTCACTTTTGGCTTGCCGATCGCCTTTTGGAACAATTCTTTAACTTGTTCGCTGCGAGTTTTATTAGTTGTCGGATCGACAATTTCCGCTTCTTTTTCTTTGTCAATCAGCGTATCATCTAAGTCGGAATCAACTCGCGAGAATTTGACATCTGGGTACTCTCGTTCTAGGAAACTGATAAAGTGCGTGTCGATGAAAGAATCCATAAACAGCACTTCCAAACCTTGGCTTTTGTGCAGTGCGACATAAGTTGCTTGGGATGCTGGTTCTGTACAATAAAACACGCGATTTTCGTGAGTTTTTTGATTGCGTTCCAAATACTCTTTCAGCGTCGTGTAAGGCTGTGTTGAAGTAGAGTTTTCCGACTTGGGATTGACATCTTGCCACAAATCTCCGTCCTCAGTTTGCACCTGCACTTCTGGCGTTACAGTTTCTGACTTTTCTACCGTTGGTTGGTAGGTACTACGATAGATTAAGATATCTTCGACTTGCTTTTTGAACTTGTCATCGTTGAGAGTTCCAAACTTAACAAAAGTGCCGATATCTTGCCAGCAACGGATGTACTCATCGCGATCGTCCCGGTAAAGTTCCTTGAGGCGATCGCCTACTTTTTTGGCGATATAATCAGCGATTTTCCGCACAGTGCGATTACTTTGTAGCGAACTGCGAGAAACGTTTAACGGAATGTCGGTACTGTCAATGACTCCCCGCAGCGGCATCAAGAATTTCGGGATAATTTCTTCGCAGTGATCGCTGACAAAAACTTGGTTGCAAAATAGCTTGATATTACCTTGGGTAACATCGACATCTGGCCGCAGTTTGGGAAAGAATAGAATGCCGTTGACAATGAAAGGATAATCTGTATTGAGGTGTACCCAAAGTAGCGGCTCGTCTTGAAACGGATAAAGATAGCGGTACAATTCTAAGTAATCTTCTTTCTGCAAATTGCTGGCTGCTTCCCGCCAAATTGCCTTATGCTTGTTGAGTTCCTCTCCCTCAAATTTGATCGGAACTGGCATGAAATCGCAGTAAGTTTTGATTAACTGCTTAATGCGAGTGGCTTCTACATATTCTAGTTCTTCGTCTTGGAGAGTGAGAGTAATCGTAGTGCCGCGTTCTGTGCGGGCAGATTCTGATAGTTCAAAAGCGGGTGAACCATCGCAATACCAATGTACTGCTTGTGCGCCTTCTTGGTAAGAAAGGGTATCTATATCTACTTTCTGAGCGACCATGAAAGAAGAGTAGAAACCGAGTCCAAAGTGACCGATAATTGCGTCGTCGCCACTGCCTTGATATTTTTGAATAAATTCTTCGGCGCTGGAGAAAGCGACTTGATTGATGTATTTTTTTACTTCGTCGGCTGTCATCCCGATGCCGTTGTCGGTAATTGAGAGTGTTTTGTTTTCTTTGTCGATCGCAATATTGATTTGTGGTTCGCCGATGTCGCCGCTGTATTCGCCGGAACGAGAAACCATTTTGAGTTTGGCAATGGCATCGACGGCGTTGGAAATTAGTTCCCGCAAGAAGACTTCATGGTCGGTGTATAGCGACTTCTTGATAATCGGGAAAATATTCTCGGTATGGATAGAGATTGTTCCCTGTTCTAAAACTGTCATAAATTTTCTCTCTGATGACTGCTAATTAATCACTATGTATTGATTTTGGGCGATCGCGCTATCTTCTGCAAAAGGGATTACCCTAAAAAGATGATTCGGTTCTCCTCACATGGTAGCTCACAAAGGCAACCGCAGGAGAAAGGTGCTGCCGTTGCCCCCACTGCGGGCGCTGAGGCTGCCGCGGTGTGCGCGGGCGATGGTTTGGGCGATCGCCAATCCGAGCCCCGAACCGCCCGTATGGCGCGATCGATCGCTATTAACTCGGTAAAAGCGATCGAATATCCGCGGTAAATCTGCCGCCGCTATCCCAATCCCGGTATCTTGCACCTGAATTATCGCCTCTTGGTGACTGCAATCTAAGATGACTGTGACTTTTCCCCCAGACGGAGTGTATTGAATGGCATTCACAATTAAATTAGTAACTAAACGGTAAAGTCGATCGGCATCTCCGACAACATTCAACTGCTGCTGTACGCGGATTTCGGATGTTAGCGCTACCTCGGAGGCGATCGCCAAAGCAGCCAATTCCTCGACTAAATCGCTAACCAAGTCATTCAAACAACACAACTGAGGGCGATCCTCTTCGTTGGCGCAGCCCCCGTAGGGGCGGGCTTCGCTAACGGATTTTGGTTGAGAGTCCATCCGCGCCAACAGCAACAAATCAACCACTAACTGAGTCAATCGTCGGTTTTGGCGATCGACAGTCCGCAAAATCTCCCGCGCCTCTTTCTCATCCAATTCTGGCATCAACAGCGCCGATTCTACAGTTGCTTGAGATGCCGCTAAAGGCGTCCGCAATTCGTGTGCAGCATCCGCCGTAAACTGTTGGATTTGTCGGTAGGAAGAATAAATCGGTTTCATTGCCAATCCTGCCAGCCACCAACTAGAAAAACCTACCAAAATTAACGCTGTCGGCAATCCCAACTTCAAAATTAATCTCACTGTACTGAGATAACTATTGAAATCTTGCAAACTTCGCCCTACTTGAAAATATCCCCAATCTTGCTGTGTTCTAGTGTGCAGCGATACAGAAATTTGGTGATAAATATTCCCTTGGCTGTCAGTGATTGTTTGCCAATGTTGCGAGTTAAATGTCGGCGGCAATACTTCGGGATAAGCGCCTGCTGTAGCAATCAATTTTCCTGAATAGTCAAATAAACGGATATAGTAATAGCTTTGATTGAGCGCGCTTAAAATATGGCGATCGGGCAACTGTTGTTTAACGCCGTTAACTCCAATTACGCGGAGGTTTGGCAAAAGTTCATTGACGATTGGTTCTAGTCGTCCGGGCTGCTGTAGCTTGATTTCGAGGCTATCATGGAGTGTCCCCGCTACCGATTCTAATTCCCTGTCTATGGCAATCCAGTGCGCGTGGGCGATCGCCTTATATACGCCAAATCCCAACAAGCTTAAAATCAAACCCATTACGGCGGCATAGGAAATGGCTAATTGCGATCGGGTGCGGTTAAATAGTTTATTTTGATTCACATTTCATAACTTGCTCGTAAATTGAAGATCGATCGGTTAAAATTACGTTATCTTCTTTCTTGAGTCCGCGGAGGCGGACATTGTTTGTGTAGACGCGGTTTCAACCGCCGTCTTATCTTATCTTATCTTCAATTTCTCATTCGGTATCCAACTTATCTTCAATTTCTCATCCGATATCCAACACCGTGTACAGTTTCAATTAAATTCGCGCAGCCAACTGATTCGAGTTTACGCCGCAGTAAGCGCACTTGAGCGGCTACTACATTGCTAAAAGTATCTGCGCTGGCTTCCCATATCTGATTCCTAATTTGTTCGGTGGTGACAATTTGATTCGGATGTTTCATGAAATATTCTAACAGTTGAAATTCTTTGTTTGTCAGCGAAATAGTCTGGTTTGTGCCGTTTTGATTCAGATGACAAGCCGTGCGAGTTCCGCAATCTAAGGCGAGATTTCCAATTTGTAGCTGTTGAGGTTGAATTTGGGGCGATCGCCTTTGCAACGCCCGCAACCTTGCTAACAGTTCCGCCATCCCGAAGGGCTTGACCAAATAATCATCAGCCCCCGCATCCAATCCCGCCACTTTATCTTCCATCCTGTCTTTGGCTGTTAGCATCAAAACTGGCAAAAAACTATGTTTTGCCCGCAATCTTTGCAGTAATTCTATTCCCGACAATCCCGGAAGCAACCAGTCAAAAATGGCTAGGGTGTATTGTGTCCAATGACTGTCTAAATATTCCCAAGCTTCATTTCCATTTTGCGCCCAATCAACTATGTATTTTTCTTGCTTCAAAGTGCGATCGATCGCCTTTCCTAAATCTGGCTCGTCTTCAACTAGCAAAATTCTCATAAGATTAATTTACAGCAGTAAATCTGTATACATTGTTAGCAGCCGCCAGCGCCAACCCCCAATATATAAGTTGACACACTTAGATGAAATCAGTATGAAATCTCCTGAGTTCGCATAAAAAAATAATAGTTGACAATTATTGACAACAAGCTGGAAATGTCTTATACTCGAATGCAGCCCAAATTTTGAGAATTATTATCAAAAAGTATGGCAGACTTATTCGATCGCTCCGCCATTAAAAAGCCGGGACACTGGACTCGCCGCCAACTCCTACAGCTAGGAATAGCTGGTGCTGGGGTAGCGGGCGGCGCGATCGCACTTCAAAACTTCACCCAAAAACGACCAGCAGCCGCGAGAATACCGCCAATGCCGGCAGATGCGCCCGCAGTCAGCAATATCAACCCGATGCAAATTGCGCGGGATTTCGATTACGGCACGGTGACGCGGGAAAACGGGCGCACGGTGCGGGAATTTCGCATGGAAGCTAACACTTCCGTCGTCCAGCTTAACAGCGCCGTTAGTTTCAACACTTGGAATGTGAACAATCGCGTGCCTGGCCCGACATTGAGAGCCACTGAGGGCGATCGCATCCGCGTCATTTTTTCTAACAAAGCCGGACATTCTCACTCGCTGCACTTCCACGGCTTTCATACCGCAGAAATGGACGGCGTTAAACCAGTGAGAAACGGTTCGGTATTTATTTATGAATTCGATGCCGCTCCCTACGGATTGCATCTATATCACTGCCATATTGCTCCCGTAACGCGCCACATCGGTAAAGGACTGTATGGAATGTTCATTATCGACCCACCAAAACCAAGACCCCCCGCCGACGAAATACTGTTAATCATGGCAGGATATGACGTAAACGACGACGAAATAAACGAACTTTACGCTTTTAACGGTATTCCCAATTATTACATGAACAACCCGATTTCCATATACAAAAATCAGCTAGTCAGGCTGTACGTTCTGAACATGATTGAGTACGAAGCGGCAGTGACTTTTCACCTGCACGCCAACTTTTTTGACGTATATCGCACGGGAATGACTTTGACTCCCAGCGAAAGAGCCGATGTAATTACAATGGGTGTAGCTGAAAGACATATTTTAGAGTTTACCTACGGGTATAACGGAAAATATATGTTTCATCCCCATCAAGATGTGATCGCCGAAGCAGGCTGCATGGGTTTATTTGAAGTCATCGCTTAACCCAAATCGCGATCGAGCGAGTGCGCCGATTTTCGTTAAGAAATTCTTAAATTATCTACCAAAATCTCTTGCAAATAGGTAAAATCAGTAGCTGGTAAATAATTGAGAATCTTTCTTAATAACTTGCGAATCCTACTTTACCAAACTTAAAAATCATCAACTGCCATGTTACCATCCTTTCGTTTATTACCTACAGCCACTGCTACAGCCATCCTCGTTGCTCTGGCTGGTTGCGTTTCCACCCCCACCGCCAGCAAAACCGACAGCGCCGCCTCACCCGCCGCCACAGCTAGTCCCGCAGCAGAAAGCCACACCATGAGTCACGGTGGCAAGGGTGGCATTAACGTTAATAACGCCCTGCTTTCCGAATTGGACAAACTCGAAGCTAAGTTAGCAGTGCCGGGACTTTCTAACAAGATTCAAGCCGCCCGTCCTTACGTAAAAGTCGAAGAATTGGTCTCAAAAAATGTCATTACTCAAGCCCAATTTGACCAAGTTAAAGAGATGGTGACCATTGAAGATGTTGTCCTCACAGGCGAAGCCAAAGATGTAGACTACATGACTAAAATAGGCTTGATGAAAGGGCATCTTTTCGTAGCCAAAGAACTCTTGGATCAAGGCAAAGCCGACCAGGCAGAACCTCACATCGGTCACCCGGTAGAAGAAATTTATGCCGACGTGCAAGACCAGCTTCCTGAGCGCAAAATTCCAGAATTTAAGGCTACTTTAATTAAATTGCAGGACTTAATTAAAGCAGGGGCAAAAGATCCTGCTCAAGTGAACACAGAATTTACCACATCTATGCAAGCCGTAGATGGAGCAATTGCCGCCGTTTCCGAAGCACAGCGCAAAGATCCAAAATTCGTGCTGCAAGTGATTAACGGCTTGCTGGATACAGCTAACTCCGAATATGGAGCGGCAGTTGCTAACGGCAAAATTTCCGCAATTATTGAATACCAAGATTCGCGGGGTTTCGTCATCTACGCGGAGATGCTGTACAAAGATATTGCCGATCAAGTGGCTAAAACTAGCCCGGAAACCGACAAAGCAATTGTTACCAGCATGACTGAACTGAAGAAAAATTGGCCAACTGCGATCGCGCCTGCGGCCCCCGTCAAGACAACAGAACAAGTCACCCAGCTAATTAAAACCATCGAGAACGACAGCCAAAAAATTCTCAAACCCGCAGCCTAAAAGAGTTAACTCAAACGCCTCGGTAATTGGTAAAAAATCTGCCAATTACCCTCACCCATTACGTAAAATAAAAAGATGAATTTTAGCGAAGCATTACCCACATTTGTAATTACTATGCGCGAAGGCGTCGAAGCAGCCTTAGTGGTCGGAATTGTCCTAGCTTGCCTCAAAAAATCTGGACAAAGTTATCTGAGCCCTTGGGTATTTGGCGGTGTCGGCGTTGGACTTCTGGCTAGCGCTTTCGTAGGTGTATTATTCGGCTGGGCTCTTCAATCTTTAGCCACATCTAATCAGCCTTTTGCACCAGTTTTAGAGACATTGTTAGAGGCCACATTTGGTCTGGTAGCAATAGCAATGCTGAGTTGGATGCTGCTTTGGATGACCAAACAAGCGCGATTTATGAAAGCCGAAGTTGAAGGCGCAGTCAGTGCGGCCTTAACCCAAAATTCCCATGCCGGTTGGGGCGTATTTAGCTTGATTTTGATTGCCGTCTTGCGCGAAGGATTTGAAACCGTTTTGTTTGTCGTTGCCAAGTTTCAACAAGGCATTGTCCCTGCTATCGGCGCTTTGGGTGGCATACTTGCAGCCGCAGGAATTGGCGCTCTATTTTTCAAATGGGGCGTAAAAATTAATATCCGCTTGTTCTTCAAATACATGGGCATTCTACTGCTCTTAATTGTCGCGGGTTTAGTGGTATCAACTCTGGGACGGTTTGACATAGTGATGAATACTTTAGCGCAAGCAAATCGCGAGTCAGCAGGGCTGTGTTTCTATTATGAAAGATTCACAAAAGTCCACTCTTGTATTCTCGGCCCGATGGTCTGGAATACCTCGCAAGTGCTTCCCGAAGAAAAGTTTCCCGGTTTGTTATTGAGCGCGCTGTTTGGATATACGGATAAGTTTTATTTGGTGCAAGCGCTGGCTTATTTCACGTTCTTAATAGCCATTGGCGGGATTTATTTTCAAAGTTTGGGCGGTCGAGTCTTTTTTCCATTCAAAAAAACTCAGGTAACGAAATAGGAATTTAAGTGCGCGACCTACAGAGTGCATCTATCTAGAAACGTAGGGGAACGGGCGGGACGCCCCTGCCACGAAGGTCAGAACGGGCGGGACGCCTGTGCCATACAGGTCAGAACGGGCGAGACGCCCGTGCCACAAGAAACGACGCCTGTGCCACAAGAAACGCGGATTTTGATTTTTCCAAGATGAGAGTAGAACACAGAACTTGTTCTAAGTTTTATTGCTATTAGTAGGTTTGAATCCCAACTCTACCGAGGGGAATTTCTGCGTTTATTCCTACCAGTTTACCAGAGAGCGCGTACCCCCAATTGCGGCTGAAACCGGGTGTATGAATGCCGCGCATATGAATTGAGATGGTGGTGTTAGGAGCGACTGGTTGAGCAAAAACTACGGTTGCTTTTTGGTTATTGACAGAAACTTGAGTCTCGATTTTCTGATTGGATTGATTTTTTACCTCAATTCCTCCGCTGATGCTCAGATCGTCTGGAATGGCGATCGCAATTTCCGAAAGAGCTTTTCCCTGAACGTGAACTTCAAAACGATGGCTAGCACCCTGAAATCGAGCTTTATTCGGAGTTGCAGCGCTACTAACAAGGTGAGAAACATTAGCATTTTGTATAGCTCCTCCCGCAATAGTAGCAGGGGCATTAGATGCCAGCAAGAAGGTAAATGCAGCAGCGTAAATTAACTTTTTCATCGCGGTAATACCTGACAACTTAACTAATTTGTGTTCTTATTTATTAGCTTGGCTGTCAGGAATGAAATAGGGATGAAATTTTAGATATTTAAAAGTTAATTATTCGATTCTAAGTTAACAGGATTTACGCATGGCTGGCGAGAAACCCGGTTTCTACGAAAATCTTGCGTTGAGTAACGATAAATCACCCAAGAAACCGGGTTTCTGAGATTTACGCATGGGTAAGTCCTCTTAACAAAAACCCGGCCGATAAAATCAACCGGGTCTCCACAACTAAATTCAACTCAAACTACTGAGTAAAAGTAAAACGACCGTCCACTTTTTCTCCGTTAATATCCGCATTCACTTTCACAGGATACTGGCCTGGATCTTTGCCGGGAAACACAACAGCGTAATGTTTGCCATCAGGATCGTATTTGAAAGCTAGGGTTTGCTGCTTTCCATTCGGCAACTGCACTTGAGCAGACACTTTCGCGTTAGGTACTGGTTCCTTTTTATCGCCTTTTTGCAGATACAAATCTAAGTGAGTTCCGGTACTTTCTTTTTCCGGTATAAACTCTAAGTGGTAGCCTCCTGACTCGACAACTTGACCCCCTTTAGATGCTTTAGAGTTATCCGTTTTAGCTGCTGCCGCAGGGGCCGAAGTTGGAGCGGGAGACGCAGGTTTAGAGGCGACAGGAGGGGGTGTTGGAGTTATTTTTGTATCGCTTGCTTCGTCGCCTTTACCACAAGCTCCCAAAAACAGCAATCCGACACTGGCTAGAATAATTAAACTTGACTTGAGCGATTTCATGGAATTTACTCCTTTTTAGGTAATGGGTAATTGGTAAACAGCGTTAAATCTCCATCAGAAACCTAATAGCTATTAAGGTGGTGAATATCGCTTTGATAGGGGTGCGAATGGTGCATAGCTAGGTGTTGATGAGTATGACTGTGGGGTTCGCCCACAGGTATTCTTTCAGGATGATCGTGTTGATGGTGTTCTTCATAGATGTGTTCGTGTTCGTGCAAAATACTTTTATGTTCGTGTTCCTGTTGCCGGGGTGATAGGGTGAGTTGTACTGCAACTAGCAGGGCTAAACCAACCAAGCTGCCATAGAGGAATTCACGTTCAGCAAAGTTACTTCCCAGCCATCCAGCAAGCGGGTAGGAAAGTCCCCACCACAGATGACTCCAAGCAAAATGTGCGCCGTAAACTCGTCCTTGGGCATCAGCGGGGATGCGATCGGCAATCAAGGTTTGGGCGGGTAAATTCACCAAGTTTTGCCCCATACCAGCCACCAGCCACAGCAGCATCAGCGGTGCTAGACTTACGTAGTTTGCAGGCAATAGGGCTAAAGTTACAAGAGCCGCACCAAGCAGCATAAATGTTGTGCGTGCCAAGCGTCTGCTTGCAGCACCGAAGACGACGGCTGAAAGAGTCGCACCAATCCCAAAAGCAGCCATTACCCAGCCATACTCTACATTTCCCAGTTTGAGCGTCCCCTGAACGTAACCAACAGTATTTACCAGAATTTGCGCTCCAGCGATGGATGCAACTAACTGCATTGCCAAAGCATAGCGAATGGGGGCATCAGTGAATAGGCGGGTTGTACCGTTTTTGATGTCTCGCCATGTCCTGCCCTTTGTGGCTGAGTTGGATAGACTCGGCTGAACTCTTAGCTGGCCTGGTAGAGAAAAAATTAATATAGCTGCGATTAGGAAAGTCAGGGCATCTAAGAAGAAAACCTGTCTTGCCCCAATCAATGCAGCTACGCCCCCAGCGAGGCCGGGGCCGAGTACCCCTAGCAATTGGTAGGTGGCAGAAGAAAGTGCGATCGCTTGGGGGTAATCCTTCTGACCAATCACTAGGGGAATTGTCGCTTGGTAAGTTGGCGTGAAGAAGGCATTAAAGACATTGAGGGAGAATACCAGTGCATAAACTGCGATCGCACTTCTGACACCCGACAGCACCTCATCCATACGGTGAGAAATAAACCCACCAATATTAGCAGCAACACCCGGTATTCTTGCGAACTCTTCCCGCAGTTTCTCAATCATCTTTTCCCGGTTCTTCACCCCATCTTTGCTAATCTCTACATCCAATTCTCCAAAGTTGACACCTCCTACATCGCTATCTCCAGTAGCACGTCCAGATCGCAAAGCTAAAGCTTCAAAATTAGAGTCATCTTTGAGAGCATCCTGAATAGCAAAACTGGCCTGATTGGTGGCATTCAAAGACTCACCCGGATACAGAGAAGTAGAAACAACCAGACTGCGTTCCTGAAACTCCGGTAAAAATACCTTTCCCAATCCCAACCAAAGATGACTTTCACAACAGAGATGCCGACAGCAGAAGATGAGCGGACTATTTCGACGCCGGGAGTGCCGTTGATCGCGCTTTCGATCGGTCGAGTTACTAAAGATTCTACTTCTTCGGGGGCTAAACCGGGGGCTTCGGTTTGAATTTCGACTTGGGGAGGAGCAAAACTGGGGAAAACATCTAGCGGCATTTGTGTCAAAACCCTCAGTCCCCATAGGGAAATGACGATCGACGCGATGACTACTAGCCACCGTTGGGCGATCGACCATTTAACAATAGAATTGAGCATATCTTAAAGCGCTCCGGCTGGTGTAGCTTTCCCCGCGATTCCTTGGCTAAACAGTGTTAAATCGCCATTTCACCTAGGTTGACACCCAAAAATGAAATCAGGATGAAATCTTCTAACTTTCAGACAGATATTCGTATTCTGGCATTAGAAATTAGTAGCTTTACGAAATTTAACACTTTCTATCTTGACTCTCTAGCCAACTTGAGGGTTTATGCTATTTATAGTTTCGCAAATAAACTTTGCGATCGTAATTCACAGGTAAAAATTCATGACTAAAACAACCTCGACCAAACGATTCACTTTCGCAGCTTTGACGGCAGTTCTTTTGACAGCAGGTACAGCCAGTATTGTCTTTGCAGCAAGCCCCTGTACTACTCCTACGCCTGACTGCCCCCTAGCTAATTGCGATAAATAATCCTTATTTTCCCGGTGCGTGTAGATTCCATCGCGGGTTTTCAGCAGCGGGACAAGCCAGGGAATATTCGACAGCGGCACTAGCTCAATTTTGAGTTAGTGCTGTTGTGCGATCGAATTATACTTCTTAAAGAGTAGTTCAATGAATGCAAATATTTACAATATTAGACTTGATAGTTTAAGCTATAATTCAATACGGTTTAGTTAGTGAAGGATGTCATTGTGAGCTCTTAGCGAAGCAATCGCAGAGACTATGATACTTTTCGATTAACTGATGTGCGCGCGGAGCAATTAGCTTTTAAAATGAACCGTATTGAGCTATAATGACTAGCGGTAAGTTACCCAAAACTTATGGTGACAGATCGTGGAAAAAAATTGTAAAGCATTATCTCAAAACAAACTGCTAAAAATTGGACAACTGGCAGAAAAAACCGATGTAGCTGTGGCAACAATTCGATATTATGAAAGCTTGGGGTTGCTAGAACCAGCCCAAAGAAGTGAAAGCGGCTACCGCTATTACGATCGCGAGGCCATTAAGCGCGTACAATTTATCAAGAAAGCTCAATCCCTACAGTTTTCCCTCTCAGAAATTCAGCAAGTGCTGGGAGTTCGCCGTCAAGGAAGTCCTGCTTGCCCGCTTGTGCGAGACCTACTCACTCAGAAAATTGCTCATCTTGAGGAGCAGATTTATCGGATGACAGTGCTTAAGACCGAGCTAGAAACCTATCGAGAAAGTTGGGCAGATAGACCCCTAGACGATCCTTGTAGCAAAGAACTTTGCAGTTTGATTGAAGAAGTTGCTTCTACAACAGCCAACAGAACAACTCACGACTAACCAGCGAAAGCTATCTATACTATTGGTTTTCTCAGCATTTTTTATGCTATATCTTACATCAAATAGCAACTTGATCTTCGCTAAAATTGAGCAAAGCAATACTAGACTTGTCTTGTTTGCAACTTCAGCATTATGATGCAGATCATCAGCCAAAGATAGCCGATTCCATAGCCAGCAATGATATCTGTTGGCCAGTGCACTCCTATATACATCCGACTTAGGCCAATAAGAGCGATCGTAAAAACAGCTAAAGTATATATCAATTTGGAAAATTTCGGAAAGTGAGCGGAAAGCAGGTAAGCTAAAAACCCATACATTACAAAACCTCCTAAAGCATGACCGCTAGGAAAACTAAAAGATGTTTCAGCAATTAAGCTCGGAAAAATATGGGGACGAGGCTTAGTAAAAAATAACTTCAATCCAGTATTGAGAATCAAGGCTCCCAAACAAGCAACAGCAAAAAATTTAGCTTCCTCGCGGTGATGCTGCCACCAGAGAATTACCAGCGTGACTGCCACAATAAGTATGACTACACGGGCATCGGCAAGCTGAGTAATTGTTAGCATCACAGCATCTCGACTCGGATTTGCATACCCGTGCAGCCAGTACAGCCAAGAACTATCAAAAGCAAAAGCTTCTCGTTCTAATACTTCTTGAAATAGCCACGCCAAAAGAAAACCTATCAGCAGACAACTGGTAAGTCCAACTACACCAATTGTCACAATTAAAGTGTTTAAGCGTGGGTTTATATGCTGTAACCAAAACTGGTAAGACTTGCGTAACATAATTTGTCAAAATTAAGCAATTTAAAACAATCTACACCAGCAATAATAATTTGTCAATGACTTGTGACTTTCAGAAAACATCAATAATCTTTGATTAATAGGTCAATCGCGGATGTAAGGCAGATGCAACGGAGAGCAGCACAAATATTTTTAAGATATAGCAACCGCCACATCGGTGAGGACATAAATAACTTCATGAATAGAGCCGATACCGTACTGCATCAATGATTTGATTCCCGTTATGCAACTGTCAACTGTCAACTGTCAACTGTCAACTGCTATAGTTGGCAACTTGTGCAATCTTGTCTAGTCAACTTATATATATATTATAAAACCTAATTATGACTTAAATGGAAAACTTTTGTTTGCATAAAACTCTGATATAAAATCAAGTTTTTCAACTTTGATTGACTATACCTTTCTCAAGAATATGACTCGTTACAGGTGCTAAAAATCTCGGAAACTGAGAATACAAAGCTGGCAAAACTAACAGAGTTAAGGCAGTAGAAGTAAACAATCCTCCTAAAACTACGATCGACAAAGGTTGCAAAATTTCCTTTCCGGGGCCGCCTTCTAAGACTAAAGGTGCTAAACCCAAGGCTGAAGTTAAAGCAGTCATTAGGATGGCGTTGAGCCGTTCCATCGAGCCTTTAACGATAGCTTCTTTAAAGGGCATTCCTTCAGCAAATTTAGAGTTGTAGTTGTCTACTAACAGTAAGCCGTTACGGGTAGCTACGCCGAATAATGTGACAAACCCAACCAGGGAAGCTACGGAAATTATACCGCCAGTCAAAGCTACGGCAATTACTCCTCCTACTAATCCGATCGGCAAATTAATCATAATCATAGCAGTTGAAGCAATTGACTTGACGGACAAGTACATCAATACTGTAATTACCAAAAAGGCGATCGCACTAAACACCATAATATTTTGCGAAGCTCTTTGTTCCGCTTCAAATTGACCGCCGTACTGAATAAAATAGCCAAAAGGCAACTCAACCTCTCGTTTGACTTTAGCTTGAATTTCATTCACAACCGATCGCAAATCCCTACCTTTAGCATTAGCCGCCGCCACAATCAGCCGGGAAACATTCTCGCGGTTAATCGTATTGGGCCCCGTACCGTATTTGACAGTCGCAACTTGGGCGAGGGGAATCTTGTTACCACTTGGAGTATCAACCAGCAAATTCTGAATAGTTTCTAAGTTATTTCTAGCTTCCGGCTGCAACCAAACAACTAAGTCAAAAGTTTGCTGCACCTCCAAAACTTGAGAAACAACTTTGCCGTTTAAAGCTGTCTCAATTATTTCAGAAAGCTCTCCGATTTTCAAACCATATCTACCCGCCGCTTGACGGTTAAATTTAATTTGAATTTGTGGCACTGGCACCTGCGGTTCGAGTTGCAAATCCACAATTCCGTCAACTGTTTTCATTTGCTCTTCAACTTGGGCACCGATGCTGCGAAGCTGATCTAAATCCGGGCCAAAGATTTTGACAGCAATCTGACTTCTGACACCAGACAAAACCTCATCCATCCGGTGAGAAATAAAACCGCCGATATTTGGTGCAACTCCCGGCAATTTAGCAAATTCCTGCCGCAGCGACTCCAAAGTTTTCGGCCTGTTTTTCATCCCTTCCTCGCTCAAACCGATATCGATGTGAGCTAAATTGACACCCGCAGCATCAGCATCTCCCGGAGATCTGCCCGATCGCACTTGTACGTATTCAAACCTGCGATCGTCCTTAAGTGCATCTTCAATAGCAAAAGCCGCGCTATCTGTCGTCTCCAAAGACACCCCCGGATAAAGCAGAATAGTATTCACCAAAGTTTGCTCCTGAAACTCCGGCAAAAACACCCGCCCAAAAGATGGCAAAATAATTAATGCAGCCACCATACTAGCGGCAGCAAAAGCTAAAATAATCCCCGAATAGCGCATTGACAATTCTATGAAAAAGTGATAGATGCGCTTGCAAAATCTCGGCAACCAAGGTTCCTCAGCACTCATGCGTTTACTCGGCAACAAAATAGCGCAAAGAGCCGGAGAAACGAGCAGCGATTCTAGACTAGAAATCACAACAACTACCAGATAAGTAATTCCCATAGGCGTAAAAATTCGACCTTCTACACCGGGCAAAGTAAAAATTGGCGAAAACACCACAATCCCAATAACAGTCGCTCCAATTAACGAATCGCGCACCTCCTGACTGCCATCAAAAATCACATCCATCACGGGGCGTGGATGAATAGAAGACGTATTTTCTCTCAAATTGCGGTAGGTATTTTCGGCATAAACAATCGCATCGTCGATCGCAGTTCCGATCGCCACCGACAACCCCCCCAAAGTCATCGTATTCAATCCCAGCCCCAGCCAATACATCGCCAGCAAC
>Ga0209591_10002440_pt1 | contig 22275 bp, 22 predicted proteins | sample MAT01_FD_187207 | JGI IMG/M metagenome (GOLD analysis project Ga0209591, IMG submission 187207) | Freshwater microbial communities from Lake Fryxell liftoff mats and glacier meltwater in Antarctica - MAT-01 (SPAdes) (version 2) | ecosystem: Environmental > Aquatic > Freshwater > Ice > Liftoff... | reverse complement strand
GCAATCCCCATAAATCTTTACCTTTCATCAAGGGGGCAGCTATATTGGCACGTACCTGAAATCTTTCTAGCATCTGGACGTGACAATCACTAACATTAGGTTGATATATATCAGCCATTGCTGTAATTAGACCTTGCTGATATAATTCTGCAAACTCGGCAGCAAAGCATTGGTCAGGCAGTTTGGCTGCTAATACTGAACCCCATTCTGCTCTCACATCTTCATAAATAAATTCCCCTTCCCATCCCAATTCGGGATAAAAACAATACACAGTAACCCGATCAGCTTTCAAAAGTTGGCGTACTTCTGTAACCGTAATTTTAAAGATGGTTTCTATATCTAGAGACTCCCGAATACGGGCAATAACTCCAGACAAGGCTTTTTGTTGCTCATTCTGAGGCAGGGAGAATGTCATATCTGAATGAGATTCTGGCTGCTCTGAATTTGGTTGTATAGGTTGAATATTAGAGGCGTTTTCCATTCCCAGTAGGGCTTTAAATATTGAAAGTCTTATATTTCATGATTCCCCTAGAGAGTCGAAAAGTAACAATTATTTTCTTTAAATACCAAATAAATATAGTGTAGGGGCACAATATTTATTATTGTGTCCCTACAAAAACATTTTTAACCACGAGGGAATTATCGCCGCTTGGGAGTGTTGCTGCGGGTACTGCGGGTGTTGCGTTTTTCTTCATCTTGGCGGAGGCGATCGCGCCAATCTGCCAGGGTCAAATAACCGATACCACCAGTGACTACTACGAGCAGCACTACGGCAACTAAAGTCAAAATACTCAAGAATGGATTTTCCACCATACCTCTACAGTCCGTTACGTCCCCAGACTACCATTGCAATTGACCAAGTGAACACAACTAACAGTGATACCCAGCCTAGTGTCAAAATCTCCATAGTCCCACTTTTCAAATAATTACAAAGGGTTTCTAATATTTATCATACTGGGAAGTGGGCATTGGGAGTGGAAGATAAGGAGAAGAACCAATGCCCAATCAATATCTAAAATGAACGAAACTTCAGATATTCAACTGATGGCAGAACGCCTAGAATCCCTCAAAGCTGGAACAATTGGGGGTTTCTCTGTGTGTTTTGCTTTTGCGTTCGCCAATCTTGTGAATACTTTAGTATTAGCAAAGTATTTTCAGACACTCGCAAGTCTGCAAAGTGATGTTAACTGGCACTTGTTGGTAAGTGGTGCGATCGCAACTTTTACTGGTTTCCTATTTGGTGTCACCTACCGCTATATCATCCGCTCAGATCAAAATCCTCAACTCAAAGCTGGCGGTGTGCTGGCTTTTGGCTTAGTGCGCGGATTAACTCAGATAGAACTTGGGTGGAATTCTCCCAGCACAATTTGGCCTTTTTTAGTGTTGGCTTTTGAAAGTTTATTATGGTTTGGAATCGGTGCGTTCGCTCTCGATGTTGCGATTAAACTTGGTTGGGTTAAACCTTTTTCATCAAGGTAAATTCACTAAATGGTTTTGCGTGTTTATGTAGTTAAAATTTAGTAACTCATAACTTTTGTTAGATCGGAGATTGCTCCTCGGTCGTCTGAAATTCATTCACTAGGGGATTGAGGACTACTTCATTAGCAGCACTATCAGGTTTACGGACGCGAATCGCCGGACGAGATCGCCTATAACCTGCTCTTTCAGCTTTTTGATGTTCGTAATCAATCAGTCTGCCATAATAGTCGTGCTTGCTTAAATTCATCGACAAGAAAATATGTTGGCGGATATTACCAAAACCTTTGCGGTTAAAAAACTTTAATGCTGAAGTATTAGTGGGATCAGTGTCTACGAGCATAAACCGCGCTCCATCTTCAATCATCCGGGCGACGACTTTATCAACCAACTTATCTGCTACTCCCCGACGCTGAAACTTGGGATTAACTCCTAGCCACAAAATGTAACCGTAAGTCCAAGATGCTTTGGTGATGATGGTTCCCAAAATAAATCCGGCTAATTCTCCCTCTGTTTCGGCAACAAGGCAATATTCTGGATCGGTGTTGTAAAGTCCAATTACCTCCCATTCGTCCCAGGTGCGGTATAAATAAGGATATAAATCGCTGGTAAATAACCCTTCTCCCAAGTGGTAAACGGGAGCAATGTCATCAATTCCTAATTCGCGGACATAAATTGCTTCAGTTTCATCAAAATTTGCCATAACTTTGAAAGTTGTAAAATTTCTTTATACCTCTATTGGATTTTACAAATATTCTCTAATTTATGGGGTTGAGTGAAATTTCTTGAATGCTGTCAAAATTTGGCAATGAGTCTTTTACTGCTTCTTGTGTAGCTGGTGTGCGCTCGCACCGCTTGGCAAACTGACAATAATCACAAGTTTTGCTACCCTCTACAACTTGAGGAAACTGCTCGTTATTTTGGTAGCGTTCTAACCAATAAGTTAACTGGCTTAATAGTTGATTAACTTTCTTTGCTATTTGTATATGTTGAGCATTATTGTAATTAAATTTAATATTTTGCGGTTGGCCTTCAGATTGGACAAACCAATAAGTCATCGAAATATTTTCTGGCAAATAGTCGCTTGTTTCAGCTAACACATATAGATAAAGCCGTGTTTGCCAGTTTAATTCTAACTTGCGTTTATGAGGTGGTTTGGGATAAGTTTTCCAGTCGAGAATTTGCGCTTGTTGGTTATCTGCAATCAATAAATCATAGACAACTGTGAGCAAATAGTCTTGAACTTGCAAGGTGCGGTAATGTTCACTTTCGCGGAAAGTTTTGTGATCAGATACAGGCGTTAAAATTTCTGGAGCTGCATCAGTAAAACCTGCCATCCAGCTTTGCAGTTTAGCATCAGCTTGCAGGAAACTATCAATTGGCAAACCCATTTCTTGCTGCTGCATTAGCAAGTGAAAACGACTACCCAAAGTTTGCCGTTCTTCTTGTTCTGGATTTGAGGGCGAATTGAGTCGTTCTAAGTAGGTGTGTTGAAATTTACGCGGACAAGCTTCTAGTAAGTTCAGTTGTCCTTGAGACAGTCGCATTAGTTGAGTGGGAGTTGACAGCATTGTTATATTAATGCAGAGCAAAAATAAAAGGTAAAAGAATGAATTTTGCCTTTTTTTTTCATCCCTTTACCTTTTTTATGTACCTGATGCTTACTTTATGTTAGCCCTTGCGTCCTTGACTGCGGCAAAGAAAAATAATCCGGTGAGTGGAATGCTCAACGCCAGGATAATCGCCGTTGCTGTGAAACCAAAATCTGGTTGTCCGTAACTGAGTTCAAAAATCGAACCTACAGCCGCGATCGCACTTACACAAGCACCACCCAGAAATAAACCGCTTTTTGGAGTTAAATACACTACTAGCCCCCTATGCTATTGGTTTCACCGCTTGATACGAGAAGCCATTTTTAGATAGCTCCTGGGCCAAAGTCAAGGAGTTTTGCACACGATCTACAAATACCACGCCGTTGAGGTGATCCATCTCGTGCTGAATGCAGCGTCCCAAAAGGTCATTAGCCTTTAATGTCCGGGGACGGCCATACTCGTCTTTATAGGCAATTTCCACCACTTCGGGGCGCTTCACATCCAGGTATACATTGGGAATGCTTAAACACCCTTCTTCGGCAACGCAGATGTCGCGGCTTACTTGTTTAATGGTGGGGTTAATCAACACCAAAGGCGGGTTAGCTGGGTTCTCTGGTTCTAAATCGATAACAATTAATTGTTTATGAATTCCCACTTGGGGTGCAGCCAAACCGATGCCATCTTTGCTGTACATAGTTTGCAGCATTTCGCGCACCAGTTGGCGGAGTTCGTCATCAACTTTAGAAATCCGCTTTGCAGCTTGACGCAGCACGCGATCGCCTAAATAATGAAGTTCCAAAGGCGGGTTTTTTAACTTTTTTTTCTCTACAGCAATTTCAGAGGGCATGAGTCTAGATGGTGAAAATTCCTATTACCTTAATTCTATCAAGCTAGAGAATGGGGAATTGGGAACTATGAATTACGAATTACGAATTACTGACTGGGGTAATGTGTGTTTAAATCTCTGACGAAACTTGACTACTTACTCAAAGAAACTTTCCTCGGTTTACTGCGCGGAGGTTGGATGAATTGGGCAGCTGTGAGTACTGTGACGGTGTTATTGTTTTTATTCGGCTTGAGTTTGCAAACCTCTTGGCAAGTCGAAAAACTCCTCTACCAGTTTGGTAGCCAGCTAGAAGTTTCAGTTTATCTCGAACCGGGTACGCGGATCGAAAGCATTGAGCTACTCCTAGCAGAAATGCCAGAGGTAGCGGCGATGCAAACCATAAGTAAAGAGGAGGCTTGGACTAAATTAGTTAAGGAAATGAGAATTTCTGATATTGAAGGTGCTACGCAGCAGTTAGGTGAAAATCCTCTAGTTGATGAGATCAAGGTGAAAGCCCGTAATTCCCAAGTTGTCCCAACTTTAGCAACACAGTTGGCTAAGTTACGGGGAGTTGATACGGTGCAGTATATAGATGAAGCAGTTAAAAGGATTGCCCAGTTGCACCAAGGTCTAAACTGGATTAGTTTAACAATTACAATTATTCTGACCTTAACAGCGATCGCTGTTACTAACACGACAATTCGGCTAATTGTCATGGCGCGTCGCCAAGAAATTGAAATTATGCAATTAGTGGGAGCAACTTCCGCTTGGATTTACCTCCCGTTTATTTTACAAGGAATTACTTTTGGTTTAGTTGGTGGTGCGATCGCTTGGAGTTTTATTTCTGTAATTCAACAGTTTCTTAGCAAGTTGCTAGTCAATCAACCTGAGTTTATCCAAGTTATCACTAACGGGGTGCAACTCACTTCAACACAAATTTTATTATTGCCCCTGATTCTTTTGAGTTTCGGTGCAATTGTAGGATTAATGGGGAGCTTATTTGCTGTCCGACGTTTTGCTAAGGGTTAGTCATTAGATAATGGCGAATTTTATGACGACTATCCCCTATGCCCAATTTTAAAATCTCTGAGCATTTGTCGAAGTCTTTGTCGCCAATGGGGGGAATACGTTCCGACAACTGCCGAAATTTTTTCACAAGCAAGGACAGAATAGGCAGGGCGACGGGCTGATGTCGGATATTCGGCGGTTGTAATCGGGATAATCCGTTCAACTTTCAAAGGGAAGCCTAACTCTTGGGCTTCTTCAAAAATGGCAACGGCAAAGTCATACCAGCTAGCAACGCCGCTATTAGTGTAGTGATAAATACCGTTAATTTCTGGGGTTAACTGGGAAATCATCTGGGCTATGACTGTGGCTATATCTTTCGCCCAAGTGGGGCTACCAATTTGATCGGCGACGACACGAATTTCTTGACGTTCTGCACCTAGTCGCAGCATGGTTTTGACAAAATTGCTTTTGCCAAAGTTTCCATAAACCCAAGCAGTGCGGAGGATGAGGTGATGGGCGCAAGTTTCCCGAATTGCTTCTTCGCCAGCGAGTTTAGTTTTACCATAGACACTTAAGGGATTAGTCGCGTCGGTTTCCTGGTAAGGTTTATACCCATTGCCATCAAAAACATAATCGGTCGAAAGATGAATTAGACAAGCTCCTAATTTTTGGCTTTCTTGGGCAATAATTAGAGGTGCGATCGCATTAATCGCACTAGCAAGTTCGGGTTCCCTTTCGGCTTTCTCTACAGCAGTGTAAGCAGCCGCGTTAATGATGATTTGCGGTTGCTTTAATCTGATAACATTGCGAAGAGTATCAGGCTGGGTAAGGTCTACTGTCGGGCGTGCCACTGAGATAATATTGCCGTAGGATGGGAGGATTTGTTGCAATTCTTGACCAATTTGACCATTGCTACCAATCAGCAGAATTGATTTACTCATGACTGATTATTTTGAAAGTGTTTAATCAAATATTTCCGCAGTTTTCAAAGTTTTACCCGCTTGGTCTTTAGCTGATAAAATAGGTGGCGCAGTCAGAGGCCAATCTATAGCTAAATCTGGATCGTTCCATAAAATTGTGCGATCGCTTTGGGGTGCGTAGTAATCTGTAGTTTTGTACAGAACTTCGGCTATTTCTGAAAGTACGAGAAAGCCGTGAGCAAAGCCTGGTGGTATCCACAGTAAACGTTTGTTTTCAGCACTGAGTTCAGAACCCACACATTTACCAAAGGTAGGAGAGCTTTTTCTAATATCTACGGCTACGTCAAAGATAGTGCCGACAACAGCACGAATGAGTTTACCTTGAGGTTGTCGAATTTGGTAGTGCAATCCACGCAGAACGTTTTGCTTCGAGTAAGAGTGGTTATCTTGGACGAAGTTCGTAATAATACCACTTTCTGTACTAAATTTTTGGTGGTTGTAGGCTTCAAAAAAGAAACCGCGATCGTCTGCAAATACTTGTGGTTCGATTTGTAAAACTTCGGGGATTTTGGTATGTACAATGCTCATTAATATTATTTAGAGTAATGTGCCACGGTGTGAATTTTGAGAGTAATTTAATCCTTATATTTTACAGTTAGTCGGGTAACACTTCGACCGTGGCTTTTTCTATCTTTAACAAATAAATCACGTTAGTTCAATTTGACAGTCATCACCAATTAAGAATCGTAAAGCCTTAGGGCGACGGGGTGCAAGAGTCAATTGTGCCCGTTGCCCAATCACACTATCAATGATTCGCTGATTAATTCCAGCAATTTTAGCACCCTCTAAAATAACACTGTTTTCTAAATCGGTATCAATCAGGGTGGCATTGTTAGCAATGCTACTATAAGGGCCAATAAAGCAGTTTTCTAAATGACAATTGCTACCAATGACTACTGGCCCCCGAATTGTGCAGTTAATTACTTTAGATTTTTCACCGATTTGGACTCGCCCAATAATCTGACTTTGGGTATCAACTTCACCGACAACTGATGCTGTCAGATAGGTGTCGAGAATTAATCGGTTAGCTTCTAATAAGTCATCTTTTTTACCAGTATCTAACCACCAACCTTGGAGATTGTAGGCTAAAACCTGTTTTCCCTGATTAATTAGGTATTGAATAGCATCAGTGATTTCTAGCTCGCCTCTGGTGGAAGGTTGGATATTTGCGATCGCATCATAGATGATATGAGAAAAGAAATAAACCCCCACCAATGCCAAATTAGAAGGAGGAACTTTGGGTTTTTCAATTAACTGTAATACCCGTCCTGTTTCATCTACCTGAGCCACACCAAAGGCGCTAGGGTTGGCAACCGAACGCAAGAGAATCAAAGCATCTGGCTGTTTTTGGCTAAATTGTTCCAGAAAGTAACGTAACTCACCTAGTTGAATCAGGTTATCGCCCAAGTACATGACAAAGGGAGAATCACCTAAAAAGGGACGACCTACTTGGACGGCATGAGCAAGTCCAAGTGGCCGGTCTTGTATGATATAGGTGATATTCGCTCCAAAGCATTCTCCATTTCCAGTTTTCGCTTGGACTTCTGCCCCAGTTTCCGGGCTGATGATGATACCAATATCAGTAATACCAGCAGCAACCATTTCTTCAATGCCATACCATAAAACAGGTTTATTAGCAACTGGTACAAGTTGTTTTGCTCCGCTGTAGGTGAGGGGACGTAGGCGTGTACCTTTACCGCCGGAGAGAATTAGTGCTTTCATCAGGATTTCGGATTAGTTATGAGTTATTAGTCAAGATAATCTGGAATCTGCACAAAATCTCAAATTTTGGCGTTAGTTTATCTTTTATAAGTAACGGGATAAGACTTCGACGGTTGCTTTTCCGGTTTTTTCCCAACTGAATTGTTGGGAGTGAGTGATACCTTGGCTAGAAAGGCGCGATCGCAATTCTAAATCAGTTGCAATAACCTGCATCGCCTCTGTAATTTCTCCTGTATTGTAGGGATTAATCAGAATCGCCGCATCGCCAGTCACTTCTGGTAGGGAGGAGATATTGGAAGTAATGACAGGAGTACCACAAGCCATTGCTTCGAGGACGGGTAAACCAAAACCCTCCCAGAGACTTGGGAAAACGAGAGCGATCGCTTGATTGATGATTTTTGGCAATTCGCCCTCAGGAATATAGTCGAGGAACTTCACCTGATGAATTATACCTAGTTCTGCAACTTGGGCTTGTAAAACTGGGGTATAACGGCGATCGCTTGGTCCTGCTAACCATAGTTCATAGTCACCACTGTTTGGTAATGCAGCAAAGGCGGCGATGAGTCTGTTGACGTTTTTGTAGGGATCTTGGCGACCAATGTAGAGAAAGTAATTGCGGGTGGGGATGTTGAGATGATGGAAGTGAGTGCGATCGTAAGCCAGAGGTATAGGAGTAATTTTTCTAGCTGGAATTTGATAAAAGTCGATAATATCTTTAGCCGTAGCCTGGGAGTTACAAATAATGTGTTCGGCTTGTTTGAGAACTTGGGGAACGTAGTAGCGATGGTATAATCTCAGGGGGGAAAAGCGTTTAGAAAAACGTAGGGGAATCAAATCATGGATAGTGACAACAAAGCGAGAGCTAGTATTAATAGGGGCTTCTGGGATGGGGGAGAATAAGAGTTTAGATTTGAGTTTTTTATAAATTTTAGGTAGTTGAAATTGCGTCCAAACTAAGCGGCGCAAATGGCCTTTAATACCTTGCTCTGATGTTTGATTAACAGGAGTTTGATAGCAATTATACTCAGGATAATATTGTGAAGTTAAAAGTGTTGGTTGAAGTGATTGTAAGTGAGATAAAAGATTAAAAGCATAGGTTGTAGTGCCTGTAGGTTTAGTCAGTATAAATGAAAGGTTAATTAATAAAGACATAATTATTTATACATAAAAACTAATTTTATAATTTCCCAACTATAAGGATTGGATGTTTTAAAATATTCATATAAAAACTTAAATAATAAATATATTTTTAACATCAATATCTCCCACATCGGAAGATGTTTGTAATAGTAGTAAATTTGGCTACGTCTATATTCTACAGCCATTTTATTCGATATTTTTTTGACAGAATGTCCTCTTATATGAATTATGGATACATGGGGAGTATATAGAATTTTATATCCTGCATTTCTGACTCTTTGACATAAATCCGACTCTTCAAAATACATGAAGAATTTTTCGTCAAAACCACCTAATAAATTAAATAAATTTGTCCTAATAAAAAATGCTGCTCCGACGACAATATCTACTTCTTTAATATCTTTAAAATTATGCTCTATAATATTCAACTTATTTTTATTTTGAGCATTTTTATGTATTTTTTTGGCTTCAATTTCTCCTTTAATTCCAATTTTGGGTGAAAAAGAAATCTGGAAACTTCCATCTGGAAAAAGTAATTTAGTACCAATAACGCCTACATCTAGATTTGCAGACATTAATTCTATAAGATGGGATAAAATATTACTTTTAAGTATAATATCAGTATTCAATAAAAATAAAAACTCACCTTTAGCTACTTTTGCACCAGCATTATTACCTGCTCCAAAACCAACGTTTTCTGGTAGTTTAATTAATTTGATATTAGGGAATTTGTCAGCAATCATACATACACTATTATCTTGAGAATTGTTATCTACTAAAATAATTTCACAGTTATCTTTAGGAATAAATTTTTCTAGAGAATTCAAACAATTTATTAAAACATCTGCACCATTATAGTTAACTAAGATAATTGATACTGTGTTCATGTTTAATTGTTATTTTTTAAAACATTTTTTTAACTTTTTGTAAATCAAATAAAACTTTCAAAGCCCAAATTCTCAAAGCTATACCTTCGGAATTATAGCCTGACGATAAACTTTTATATAATAAAATTAATATTTTTATACCAAAATCTAAGTCTTTATCATCAAAAGGATTACACCAATTTAAAATATCTAATTCTTGTTTAAATCGTTCATAAAATAATCTACTAAAGTCTCTATGAACTAAATAACTATTACCAGTAATCTTAAATTTTTTACCGCTCCAAGCTAATAATTCACGATAGAACTTACCTGCATCTTGCGTTACTCCCACATTATTTAAACCATGAATTCTATAGCGAACTAAAGGTTGGTAAATATGTTCAATTTTACCTTTTTGAGCTGCAACTAAAGCTATCCACCAATCATGATACCAGTTAATTTTAACTTGAGGTGGAAATGGTAATATATCTGTCAGTATTGAAGTGCAAAATAACAGGGAGCATCCAGTTACTACATTACGAAGTAACAACAAATCAATAGATAATTTTTTAGGATTACGTCCTTCAAAGTTCCAGGTAGAATAATTAATTATTCTATCATTACTATCTATCATTTCTAAATCAGAATGTACTAAAACTGCTTGTTGAGATCGCAGTTTTTCCAAAAGTATAGCTAGTTTTTCCGGATACCAAATATCATCCTGATCTGCTAAAGCTATAGCGCTAATTGATCGATCTTCAAGACAATATCTTAATCCCAGTTCAAAGTTATAATAATGATTAACATTTTGATCGTGAAAATGCCAAATAAAGCGTGAATCTTCTGCAATCAGTTTTTGAATAGCTATTTGACACTCAATTTGAGAACAGTCATCAACAACGTGACAAACCCAGTTTGTATAACTTTGATTTTTTATTGATTGTATCTGTTTTTGGAAATATTCTAAATTAGGATTATAGGTAGCTAAAACAATAGCAATCTTCTCATTTAACTGCATTTTAAGAAATTGATTAATTGAGATTTATGTTAATTAAATCTTTAAAATCATTATCAATAACAATTGTAAAGCCTTAGAGTGACGGTGTGCAATGCTTAACTGTGCACGTTCTAAAATTAGGCTATCAACAATTCGTTAATGAATTCTCTATATTTTAGCACCTTACAAAACAACACCGTGTTCTATATCTGTTTGTATCAATTTGTAATTTATCGGCGATTTTACTATAGAATCTATTTTAGATTTTTCATATGATTACCTATCTTCTTTGCTTTTTGCTTCATTAGTGACTTCGTAGAGAGTAAAAGTATCATAGAAAATTATAAATTTTACAAAAGTATCTATAAGTGATAATATAACAAACATAATTTCATCTTAATAAATTATCCGTTGCCAGTCGAAAATGAGTACAAAAGAGTTTGGTATTTTTCTTATTTCAATTTTTTGTAATATAGTTGGACAGATTCTTCTAAAGTCAGGAGCATTAAAACTAGGAGAGGTCAATGCAACAAACTTATTTAACCACATCATTAGAATTTTATTTACACCAGAGTTAATAATTGGTTTATCTTGTTATGCCATAGGTGCTATTGCGTATATTCTTGTATTAACTAGAGTAAACTTAAGCGTAGTTGGTCCTTCGACCGCCTTAGTTTACGTGTGTTCTTTTTTAATTGGCTATTTCTTTTTTCATGAGACTATTTCTCTAAATCGTATTATAGGTTTGGGTTTCATTGTATGTGGAGTTATCCTAGTTATCTCTAGATAAATTAATATAGTTTTTTAACAGAACACAGTTTTGTTTAACATAATGATAAAACCCAGCTAAAATGATAGGATAGCCAGATATGATTACTATTGAAGTTAACATTATTCACAATAATGTATCACTACTATTAAAATAATTTAAAGAAGAATTTTTAACCTTTAACAGCATAAACTTCGTAAATTACTTCATTTTTACTATTATAAAAAGATTTTTCTAATTTTATTTCTCTGAGAAACACAGAACTAAATTGGATAAAATTACTTCTAGAATATTCCATCATTGCAGCATTTTTTGAGTGTAATAAAACTATGTTTTTTTTACCTTTAAAAAAAGCTTTGTAAAATTTTTCTTGTTCATCTTTACTTGATTTATGTAACTCATTAAAACTTGACCATAAATCTATGTATTTAGATCGTGTTTCCGCCTCAGTTAAGCCATATAACTGTGTATGAAATCCCCAATCTGCTGAAATAATAGAATCAACTTTGTCTCGATAATTAGTCAAATACTGAGAAAGTTCATAGATTGCAGGACTCCAAGCACTATTAAAGGATTTTTTATCGTACAAAGCCAATGAATAATGATTGTTGACTTTAATTTGTGAATGAATTAAATTACCAAAAATTAAAACTACTAACGTTATACATACAATTTTAATTAATTGATACCATTTGTTAACAAAAACTTTATAAATCTGAATTATTAGCTCAACTAAAACCAAAACAGCAGCTATATTAAAAAAATGCTGAAAAGGGAATAACATCATAATATGGTGTGGTCCCCCTACTTGTCTAGTGAATAGCATTTGCAGATAAATTAATGCAAAAAGCAGGGTAAAAAAAAGAAGTGTTTTCCTACTATCAAAACCTAAATTTAAGGAAATTTTATAATTACACTTAAATAAAATGGATAAACCTAAAACAATTAGTAAAAGACTAACCGTTAAAAATGTTAATTGATTAACCCAACTTATCTCAGGTAATGATTGATTAAAAGTAAATTCATAAAATAGCTTACCACTAACAGTTTGTTCATAAAGTTTACTTACTCTAAAAAAACGCTCTAATAAAGTTTCCTGAGTCTTTTCTCCTACACTTAAATTAAACACAGGTACAACTAAGCTTACAATCATGAAAATAATAATTGTTATGAATGTAATTGTAGGAATTAATATCTTAGATTTATAAAGGCTCCATATCTTAATAATATCTTTAAAATAAAAAATCACAGAGCATATAAATAATGCAGACATAAACCAAATGAAGTTTAATTTGTCCCAAAGCCCTAAAAGTAAACCTAATAATAATAAAACATACCAATTGATAAATTTAGGATTAGGGAAATTTTGAGGATAAGATATTATTTTAAATAAAATAAATAGAGTTAAAATTTTGAAAAAAATCATAAAAACTATAGGGCCAAAATCTACTCTAGTTATATAGATAAAAGAGGGATCGGTAGCTAAAATAATAGTTATGAGACTAGCAATCCATTTATTAAATATTATTTCTCCTAGGTAAAAAGATAAAATTAACGTTAATGCAGAGATTATAATAACTGGTACTCTGATCGTCTCTGGTGAAACTCCTAGAAAATAAAAAATAGGATAGTAAAAATATGCTTTAACTGCTCCTATGTATGGCATTAGCATTACAGGAACACCCCAAATACGTTTATAGATAAACGAATTATCTAATCCTCCTAATGCTCCATTTACAAATAAAGTTTCATCATAATATAGTCCAGGGTATTTAATTTCATAGCTTGCTGTGTAAAGATAATAGACTATTGATAAAATAAGTAAAATAATTGGTAATTTTTCTAATTTAACTAGGTTAATTCTCATATCTTTAAATTATTTTTATTACTTTTTAATATTAGTATGAAAACAAATAATTTTCATCTTTTTATGCGGTAGACGAATCAGGTTTAATAAACTTCTTTGAGAACAGTACAAAAATTATTCATCCACATCTGAAAATATCTATGATTGAATTGCTTAAACCCAGTAATTTCAACCAATACTCTTTTAAGTTTCTTTCGGTTATAATATCTTTTATGATCTTCTATCTCAGCTTTACTAACTATATTAAGTTTATAAGCCATAAACTCCAATATAGGTTGAGACCAAACGGAGGGAACTGTAATAATTAGTTTGCCACCAGGAACAAGTACTCGATAAACTTCCTTGAGGATTTTTTCATCATCATCAATGTGTTCTAGCACAGCTAACATAGTGACAACATCAAAACTATTATCATCGAATGGTAAATTGCCCTCAAATTTTAGCTGTTTTGTTTGAATATTACCAAATGCAGCGTCTTCCACTTTGAAATCTACACCAAATCCTTGATTAATATGACGAGATATAGATTTTAAAAATGCTGCCGATCTTCCACAACCTATATCAAGAACAATAGACATTTTGGGGATATGAGAACTGACTTTTTTAAGCCTAAACCACCTCAATATTGGCTCTAAAATTGGTTCTTTGTATTTCATATAGTTTTTGCCATCGATTTTTGTGAAGGGAAAGAATAGAAAGATTGTTTTAATGAACAGAACAAATTAAAGTAAATAATATACCAAATCGCTTGAATCCCATCCTTGAGTCCAATTTTTTTACCTTCTTCATAAGTCCTACCATAATAACTAATAGGAACTTCATAAATACGACATTTTAACTTAGCTACTTTTGCTGTTACTTCAATTTCAAAACCAAACCCTTTTGACTTGATAATCATATTCCTGATAATGTCGCCACGGAAAGCTTTGTAACAAGTTTCAACATCTGTGATGTTAACATTAGTGAAGACATCACTGAGAAATGTTAAAAACTTATTAGCTATATAGTGAGAAAAGTAAAGCACTCTTGCTGCTTTCCTAACTAAAAAACGTGAACCATAAACCACATCAGCTTTGTTATCTAATATCGGTTCTATGACATCTGGAATTTCTTGAGGGTTATATTCTAAGTCAGCATCCTGAACAATTACAATATCGCCTTGAGTAGCCTGAAAACCAGTTTTTAAAGCGGCTGTCTTTCCTTTGTTTTGAAGATGATGAATAACTTCTAATTCACTATATTCTGAAGCAAGTTGCTCTAAAATTTCTCTAGTACCATCCGTAGAACCATCATTAACTACTACAATTTCTAAAAGATTTGGGACTTTTCGTAGTTCCTCTATGACAATTCTAATAGTTGATTGTTCATTATACGCAGGTACGACAATTGACAAAATTTTCATTTTTTCCTTAAATATTTGTTATTAAAGACAATTTAATTAGTTTAGTTATCATATTTTAAATTATTTTACTTTTTAACCAACCAAATTGAACCAGTTCCATCAAATACTCTCGATACAAGTTTTTGCCATTGATTTTTGTGAAATTGAAGTATAAAACTTGGCCAAAACAATATTTCAAATTCTGAATTGAATTGAAGAAAAGAGCGAAGTAAATATGATTCATTCCAAGCACGCCCTTCATTTACCCACGCTTCAGGATATTCAAAAGGAAAGTGTATATCATGAATATGAATAACTACTCCAGACGGTAAAATTGGCAGAATTTCAGCAAATAGGTAATTTACATCACTGCCAATTTTACATACATGGGAGGAGTCAATAAAAAGGATATCATTTTGGGTAAGTGTCTGAAAAAAATCAGGGCTGAAATTTTGCAACTTTTGTTTATATAGTGTTAATTGCTGATATTCTTCTATACTAAACAATTGTGTAAGTGTATCTGGAAAAGGCTCAATAAATATGCTTTGAATCCTATTATCAAGAAAATTCAGATTAGTATCGTAAATTACAGCAGAGGAAAAACCTGACCCTACTTCGATAACTTTTTTAGGTTGTAAATAACATAACATACTAAAAAGTATTAAAGCATCTGTAGATGCAAATGCCGGGTTTTGAGTGTAGTAATGATACTGTAATGTTTTTTCTTGAGGAAAGGGAAAATCATTAAAATAATTACTTAATTTTTCTAAAACAATCAATTGATTATCTTCATTGAGGTTGATTCCAGGGATATTTTTAGAAGTTGTGTTAAAAATACGCTCCTTATTCCGAAAAACTTCTTCAAAGTCCGGTATTGGTGAATAAAAATGTCCAGGCTTATAAAAAATATTTTCCCGTTCTTGAACCAATTTTTCTTTTTGCTGAATCAGACTATCCACTTGGCAGAGTAAAAGTTCCCGTTCTCCTTGCAAATAATATTTTATTTTTTTAGCGATATTATATAGTGTGATGAGCTTTTTTGAAAGTTCGATTTTCATAAAATTCAATTAACAAAGATCATAAATTTGACTGCTATATGTGTAATTTTATCATGTTAATTATATCGATATGCGCTTGAATAATTAGTTGTTTTTTAAAAAATCTATAAGAGAAAATATCATTATTTTTAGTTAGTTGTTTCTGCAAAAAATCAAATCTTCAAGAATATATCAGAATAATTTTACAAGGATTCAATTAAATTTTTCATTTTTAGCTTAATCGGCTTGTAACTATATTGATTAATTATTTGAATTGCGTTTTTTGAAACTGAACTCCAGATTTTTGAATCATGATAAATGTGTAATATATATTTGGCAAAGGTATCCGGTTGATCAGCAATTAAAACATTTTTTTCATGAGTTAATCCCATACCTTCTGCACCAATAGATGTAGTTACTGTAGGTAATCCGTAGGAAAGACTATGACCAATTTTACCCTTCATACCAGCACCATATCTTAAAGGTGCGACAAAAACGCGACTCTTCAAAAAATAAGGTTCTACGTCTTGGATGTATCCAGGAACTTCAATCCGAGGATCGCTTGCTAAATCTTTCACATCTGCTGTGGGATTACTACCTAATAAAGTAATTTTCATTTTAGGTTGTTTCTGCCAAATTAGAGGCATAATTTCCCTACACAGCCAAATTACGGCATCTACATTAGGCGTATGATTATAGCCACCAATAAACAATAAGCCACTCCTTCGCTTAAAATCTGGCAACTCTCCTTGATATTGGTGGTGTATATTCGGCACAACGAAAACATTACTGATATTAAAATTCTCTAAAATCTTCTTCTCAACATCTGTCACAACAACTGTAGCCTCTGCTACTTTAGCCATATTTAATTCTATATCTTTAACTTTTTGCCAAGATGGTAAGCTATTATTAGTATTGCTTTGAGGTACTAACTCTTGCTGTCGTTGTAACCGTAAAAAATGCAGGTCTACTGTATCATAAATAACTTTAATGCTCAGGTTTCTCTTGAGGATATTTATATACTTACTACATAATTCAGGGCGGCATACCCAAGCAATATCGATTAGTTTTAGTCGTTTAATTAGCTGCTCTTCCAGGCTAGGTTGTTTGTGTGTAGAATACAGTACTTCTACACCAAGATTTTGGAGTTCAGAGGTGTATGGTTCTAGAGGAAAGCCATTATCTGGCAAAAAAGTTACAAAATAATCTAGGTTAAGAAAAATTTTAATAATATTTAACAATCTGTAAGAGCCTGACTCCCTGTCGTGCAAGGGAACATAACTATCTATGACTAAAATAGTTTTTTTCCCTTGCAATCTTCTAGCTGCAAAGTCTACATTCTCTGCTTCAGGACTAAAGTGATGCTGTAATTGTTCTTGCCACTTCAGCAAAAATTTATAACGATTAGCTTTTTGATAGCTTTTAATACCACCTTCTAAGCTAGTACCAGAAGTAATTCCTTCATAATGAATTAATTGGGATTTAGGTTGGTATATAACCTTGTATCCCAATTGTCGAATAGCAAAACATAAATCAGTATCTTCATAATATGCAGGTAGAAACTCTTCTGAAAAACCACCCAACTTGTTGAATATTTCTTTTCTAACTAGTAAACTTGCTGCTGAACAATAATCAACCTGTCTCACATAATTATACTCAGGGCTATCGGGATGTTCCAACCTCCCATAATTCCAGCCAGAGGCATCTTGCCAAATAATTCCCCCAGCTTCTTGAAGTCTGCCATCTGCATAAATTAACTTTGAGCCAACTGCACCAACTTCATTATCTTGTGTAATTACTTCTACCAAGTTTTCTAACCATCCAGGCAAAATTTGAGTATCATTATTTAAAAAGCAGAAAAATTTACCTTTTGCTATCGCTGCACCACGATTACAAGAACGAATAAAACCAAGATTTTGCTCATTAACTATTAGTTCAATATTTGAAGAATAACTTAAGTATTCTTGAGTTTCATCACTAGAATTATCATCAACAACAATTACCTCAAAGCTAATTGTTGTTGATGATAAGTACTTTTGTAAAGAGGTTAAACAATTAAATGTATAAAGAAATTTATTATAAACAGGTATAATAATCGACACTTGTGGAAATTGACACTCAGGAAACTGAAATTTTATTTTTTGGGGAGTGTAAAGTACTGTATAATCCTGGACGTTTTTTAAACTAATAACATCAAGGCTTGATTTATCGAGTTTTTGTGTAGTTTTAGCAATTAATTTTTGAAAAACTTTTCCTATACCTTCTTTCCGTAAAGTAATCCATAGTTTTTGAATTTTGCTTATTTCATTGGTTTTTGGAGCAATAAATTTTTGCTTTAATAGAAGCTGAATCTGCACTAGTCGATTTTGAGTGTGCTTTAATTCTTGTTGTTTGTTTAATAATTGTTTTAATGGCTCTTCGATATTCAATTTGATAACCTCTTCAATTTCATAACTACTGATGTTTACTATTAATCAACTTTTAGCCCAATAGTTCGCTTGAATTGAAACCAAATTTGTCTCAGTTTCCAAAATTTACTTGTTTCCATTGCCTGAATGATATCATGAGTTTGTCTCCACTCAGCTTGAGCTTGTTGAAGAAGCCTTTGAGTTTCTTGCCATTCCTGATAAATATAGTTAAATTTATTTTGATATTCTTCATTCGGTTGTTGTAGTTGAGATTGCGATCGCTCTAATTCTGTCTGTATTTGTTGTAGTTGAGATTGCGATCGCTCTAATTCTGTCTGTATTTGCTGTAGTTGAGATTGCGATCGCTCTAATTCTGTCTGTATTTGCTGTAGTTGAGATTGCGTTCGCTCCAATTCCGCCTGTGTTTGCTGTAGATTAGACTGCGTTCGCTCCAATTCCGCCTGTGTTTGCTGTAGATTAGACTGCGATCGCTCTAATTCGGCCTGTGTTTGCTGTAGATTAGACTGCGATCGCTCTAATTCGGCCTGTATTTGCTGTAGATTAGACTGCGATCGCTCTAATTCGGACTGTATTTGCTGTAGTTGAGCTTGGGAATATCCTTGGAATAAATCATCTGATTCATCAATATATATAGAGTCTATAGGCGTTTGTATTCTGCCTAATTCATCAGAACATATAGCGACAAAATATATCGGTGATTTTAAACTACAAACTTGTTGATTTAAATTATTCAGGTTTCCCTTATATGCCTTTAAGTTTTTTTCTTGTGTATCTTCTAGCGGAAAGACAAAGGAGCCTGTGGCAAGTCTTTGTCCATAGATTTTAGTATATTTAAAATGACTACCAAGCAAGCTAACCAGCTCGTTGTAGTAAAGCTCTTTAATATGAAATGGATTTGAGTAATTTGGTTCGTCTGAATAAGTTAAGCGATTTGGAGAAGAAATAATTAATATTCCTTCTGGCTTCAGAACTCGCTTAATCTCTAGCATCATTTCTTCATGCTGATCGTGATGCTCGATAGTTTCAAAAGATGTTACTACATCAACCGAATTGTCTGGTAATGGTACAGCATTGCATGAACCCAACATAAATTTGAGATTGTGGTAGTTACGATACTCTTGGGACGAGTATTCTACAGCTTCAGAACTAATATCAACCCCAATCACAGATTCTGCGACTCTTGCTAGTAATGCAGAACCGTAACCCTCACCCGAAGCAATATCTAATACAGATTTACCAATTACAAAATCAAGACATAACGCATATCGATGTAGATGCTCATACTTTATTTGCCCATCAACAGCAGGAATGTATCTTTCGCCTGTAAATTCCATATTTTTAAATTTAATTTTTTAATCTTACTTGACTGCTACCAATGCCTGTGCTGAAGGATAATCAATAGAAAACAGTCTACATTCTTTAAATCCAGCCTGTATTACCTGTTTCCACGCATCACATCCATACTCTGTGTAAACAATAAAGTCAGACAAATTTTCAGATGAACCATGATAACTCAGTGGCATACCCTCTCTAGATGCAGTTAGCCTATCAACAATCATAGGAATAGTGAAAGCACAGTATCCACCAGGCTTCAAAAGTCTATAACACTCTGATAAACCTCTAATTGGATACTTAATGTGTTCTAAGACATCTGAATGCACAATTAAGTCAAAAGACATATCTGGTAATTTCATATTCATCATATCTAATTCTGGATATATCTTTAAACTATGATTTGGTATTTGAGCTAAAAACTTTGTTAAACTCCCAGCTTCATTGATTTCTAGTATTTGCAGCTTTTGAATTTGGTCTTCTTTAACAAAATCTTGAAATAAACCGACATATCCAAAACATTTCATGATTGACACAGCTAATGCAATTGAGCGTAAGTTAGAATGACATTCTGTACAATGTAACCCTTGTTGTTTATTAATATATTTAACTTCATAATTTGAGAGTCCCCATTCATTAATTAATTCCTGCCAAAGAACATCATTAATACTAAACTTATCAGAGCCACAACAATAACAAATCATTTTTACTTATCATACCTAATTTAGTATTTGGTTGTTTGCAACTGTCTCTAATTTATGGTGAATATTCACCTCGTTAAACCGAAGAAACCCAAAAGTTAAGTCTGTTACTCCTGATTGTATAGCAACAGAAGCCTGTAACCAATCCATCATCTCGTGGCTATCTTGACTACCATCAGCTACCGCTGGCTCTAGAGAGTAACTATCACTTTTAATATGTGGCCATTTGATTTTAAAAGTAACAGAAATCAATTGATTTTTGCTACATTTAGGTAGTTGATACTTGTACTGCGTCGTGTTCCATCCTGTTATGGCTACTCTTAATCTATCAAACATTGTGATACCTAAAATCGGATTAGCCACATCATCATAAATAATTATCTTTGTTTGAAGTATTAACCATTCATCAGGCATGACAAAGCCTATTTTTTGCCCTTGTTCATTTAAAGCTTCTAGGCTAATAATTTCACAGCGTCCCGTGCCAAATCTTTTAGTGTTATGAAATGCTAAGTATTCATTACCCGTAAATGGATTTATTTTGTTGGTAATAGCTAACTTTTTATCTGAGTTAACATCTAGGCTTACCTCGCTCTTTGCGACTGTTTGTTTGTCACTTTGGATATTAGTTGCCGAATCAGAGCCTTTTTTTAGTCTCTCATTAATTTTGTCATACATCCATGCTTGATATGATTTACTAATATCAATTGGTTTACCTTGCTCTACTATTTGACCATCATTAATCCATATAGCTTCCGAACAAAGGCGTGAGACTGAACCTAAATCGTGAGAAACAAACAAAATTGTTCCTCCTGCATCTTGAAAATCTTTAATTTTTGCCATGCAGCGATGGACAAAAACTCCATCTCCTACAGATAAAGCTTCATCGACTATCAAAATTTCGGGGTTAACATTTACCGCTACTGCAAAAGCCAAGCGGACAAACATACCACTAGAGTAGGTTTTTACAGGTTCATCAATAAAATCACCTATATCTGCAAAGCCAAGAATCTCATCAAATCTATCTTCAATTTCTTGTTGACTTAGGCCTAGTAATCTACCATTAAAAAATACGTTCTGCCTACCAGTAAATTCAGGATTAAAACCACTACCCAATTCTAATAAAGCCGATACCCTACCTTTAACTTGTACTTCTCCTGTAGTTGGTGTCAAAGTCCCAGCAATAATTTGCAATAGGGTACTTTTTCCCGAACCATTACGCCCTATGATTCCTGATGTTTGTCCCTTGGAAATTTCTAAGTTAATATTCCGTAAGGCCCAAAATTCTTGTCCATAGCTTTTACCAGGGAGTAGAATTTCTGTCAGCCTTTCTACAGGACGATGATAACGTTTGTAACATTTAGAAACGCTTTTTAAAGAAATAGCAATTTCTTCTCCCATACTTTTACTGTTAATTTCTACAACTTTCACACAATTACCAAAGGGAGATGAAGATACCATTTTTACAAAACATCAGCAAAAGCCGGACGCAACCGCTTATATACTGTAAATCCACAACAAAACATAATAACAGCGATCGCAGACGATACACCCCATTCTCCCCAGTGTTGGATCTCCCCAACTAAAACTATGTCCCGATAAACTTCTGCGATCGCAGTCATGGGATTTAACCAGAATACCAAACTCCGCCATTCCTGTGGAATTGCTGATGCTGGATAGACAAGTGGTGTTGCGTAAAACCAAATATTTAAAATCACCCCTAAAGTCTGGGGGATATCTCGCAAAAACACGGTTAGTCCTGCTATTAAATAACCCAATCCTGCCGTCAGTAATAACTGCGTTAGCCAAACCAAGGGTAATAGCGCCAAGGTAGTATGTAAAGTATGAGAAATTGCTGCCACAAAAAAAATCAACGCCATTAAACCCAAGGAACTCTCAATAAACGTAGATAAAATTGGCACAAGCGGCAACAAAGTTAGGGGAAATACAACCTTTTTAACCAAATTCGGTTGTCCTACTACTGAATTAGCAGACTGTATCAACCCCCCTGTAAAAGCAATCCAGGGAAGCAAACCTGCAAATACCCATAAACCAAAGGTGAAGTTATTTTCTGGTAAACTTTTGAGACTTAACTTTACCTTCAGCACAACCGAAAACACATAAGTGTAAATCAGTAATTGTGATAGCTGATTTA
>Ga0209591_10002438_pt1 | contig 22281 bp, 16 predicted proteins | sample MAT01_FD_187207 | JGI IMG/M metagenome (GOLD analysis project Ga0209591, IMG submission 187207) | Freshwater microbial communities from Lake Fryxell liftoff mats and glacier meltwater in Antarctica - MAT-01 (SPAdes) (version 2) | ecosystem: Environmental > Aquatic > Freshwater > Ice > Liftoff... | reverse complement strand
CAACGCCCGTAGCCGCGACCGCACCCACTTTTCGTCCGAACACGGATTGCCGGCCGTTTCGGGATCGACGCACCGCAGCAGGTCGGCAATCAAAGTCGGATCTTTTTTTTCGGCGCGGGGACGCCCGCCGCCCGGGAGTCGGATGCGGTCGGCCGGTCGCGATCGCAAGTCGGCCGCGAGTTCGTCCCGACCCCGCCGGATCGTCTCCGGATGCAGGCCGGTGATTTCCGCGACCCGCTGGAATCCCCCATACCCGAGTCGCTGGGCCTCCCGGGCCGGCCACCCAACGACGCTGCTGCTCGTCCAACCGGCTCAGCACCAGATTGAGTTGACGATGGTCGTCCCGATCGGGATGCTCACCCGCCCGACAGGCCGCACAACCACACTCGCGAACCGACAATTCTGCGCCCACGATCCACCCCTTCCTTGGAGTGCCCAACAGCTTACACAGAAACGTCGACTTCACGGAATAGATCTTGGACGGGTTCTTAGGTGGGTTCGGCATTGGCAGTAGGCTTGTCGGAATTCGCGCGGGGGCGTATTGTTGTGCGCCACCCTACGCGAGCCGACACCATGATCCGCACCCGTTTGAACTGCGAACTCCTCGACGTCCGCATCACCCCCGCCGCGCTGCCGGCGGGGTTCTCCGAATCGCTTCTGGCGGGTGGATTGGATGAGCCGACCGCGTTCGCCCTCGCCCCGGACGGCCGCATCTTCGTCACACTTCAAGCGGGCCAACTCCGCATCGTCCAGAACGGGACGTTGCTCACGCCAGCGGCCGTAACCCTCCCGGTGGATTCCAGTGGCGAACGCGGATTGCTGGGCGTCACGCTCGATCCGAACTTCTCTCGCAACGGCTTCCTCTACCTCTATTACACCGTGCCTGCGAGCGGTTCCGTCCCTGCGTTCAATCGCGTCAGCCGGTTCGCCCTCGCCGAAAATGCGGCCGTGCAAGGTTCCGAAGTCGTCCTCCTCAACCTCGACGGCCTCGGCTCGGCGACCAATCACAACGGTGGGGCACTTCACTTCGGCAACGACGGCAAGCTCTACGTCGCCGTCGGCGAGAACAACAATCCGACGAACGCGCAGTCCGTCACGAACCGACTCGGCAAAATCCTCCGCATCAATCCGGACGGTTCCATACCGAGTGACAACCCGACGTCATTCGCCGGCGTGGCGGGAACGACCGAGTTCGCCAATCGAGCGATCTGGGCGCTCGGCTTCCGCAACCCTTTCACTTTCGCGGTCCGCCCGACCACGGGCCAACTCTTCATCAACGACGTGGGCGCGGCGTCGTTCGAAGAAGTCAACGCTGGCAAGGCGGGGGCTAATTTCGGCTGGCCGATCACCGAAGGGGACTTCGACCAGGCCGCGTTCCCGAACTTCACCCGCCCGCTCTACGCTTACGGCCGCACCGGCGATCCGCTCTTCGCCGGGCGGGCCGTTGCCGGGGGCACGTTCTACGAGCCGACCGCGTTCACGTTCCCGCCCGAGTTCGCCGGGGACTACTTCTTCGCCGATTTCGCCGGCGGTTGGATCAATCGCCGCGATGCGGACACGGGCCAGGTGACGAGTTTCGCTTCAAATCTGGCCGGGACGTTCCCGATCGATCTCGCGGTCACGGCCCAAGGCGACGTGCTCTACCTCGCCCGCGGAACGGGAACTGCTCAGGGCGGCGTCTACCGAATTCGCTTCACTCAGGGAAGGCCGCTGGTCGCCATCGGCGCGGGGTCGGGCGGCGGTCCGACGGTCGCAACCTTCGACCCGACGACCGGAGAGCTGTTGAACCGCTTTTTCGCATTTGAAGGTTCATTCACCGGCGGCGTCCGCGTGGCGACCGCGGACCTCACGGGCGACCGTACCGCCGACGTGCTCGCCGCTCCCGGCCCCGGCGGCGGCCCCCGCGTCGTCGTCTTCGATGGCATTACCGGCGCTCCGACGCGGGACTTCTTCGCGTTCGAGCCGACCTTTACCGGGGGCCTGTTCGTCGCGGCCGCGGACTTCGACCGCGACGGAATCGCGGACCTGATCGTTTCCGCCGACGTGGGGGGTGGCCCGCGAGTCCGCATCTTAAACGGCCGAACCGGAGCGACTATCGCGGACTTCTTCGCGTTCGAGCGGAGCTTCACCGGCGGAGTCCGCGTCGCCGCGGGCGACGTGAACGGCGACGGCGTGCCCGACTTGATCGTCGCCGCGGGCACCGGCGGCGGGCCGCGCGTGGCCGTGTTCAACGGCAAAGACGTGGCCGCGGGCAAAGCGGAACCGGGCCGCTTGGGGGCCGACTTCTTCGCGTTCGAGAGCACGCTCCGCAACGGCGCCTTCGCCGCGGCCCCGGACTTGGACGGGGACGGGTTCGCAGACTTGACCTTCGGCGCCGGCCCCGGAGGCGCACCGCGGGTGATCTCCTACGGCGGCCGTCAGTACTCCACGGGCGGTAAGATTCCCACGCTCGTCGATTTCTTCGCCGGAGATGCGAGCGCTCGCGGGGGAGTGACCGTGAGCGGAGCGGACGGCGATAACGATGGCCGCGCCGATTTGCTCACCGGCCCCGGGGCGGGAAGCCCTCCGGTCGCCACGGTGCGGAAAGGGAGCGTGATCGTCCGCGAACTTCAAGCGTTCGATCCGGCGTTCCTGGGTGGAATCTTCGTGAGTTGAGGCCCCTTATCTTGTGGGGCACGTTTTTTAAGTTCCCGAGAATGGCACGTTACAAACCTACCCCACAATAAGACCAACGTTTAGGGTCGCTTCTGCTCGAATAAATCGCTTGCATGGCACCAGTAATCATTTCCAAGGCGGGCCACCGTTCTCAGCTTTCGCGGATCAGGACGGCCGTCCGCTCCCAAAACGCGATCCTCGACGTGCATCATCACCACCTCGCCGACGACGAGGTTCCCCGCGATCGCGCCCGTCCCGCAGGGGATGATCTGGCGAACGATGCACTCCAGGCTCGCGGGCGATTCTGCGATCCGCGGCGGACGGACCTTCACCGAGGGGACCGTCGTCAGCCCTGCGAGCGACACTTCGCTCTCCTCCGGCGGCACTTCGCTCGACGTGAGGTTCGCCTTCGCGGCCAAATCCGAAGTGACGACGTGGACGACGAACTCGCCGAGCGACTCCAAATTGTTGAGCGTGTCTTTCTTCGATCCATCGCGGCGGTTCGTGGGCGAGAATACCACGATGGGCGGGTTCGCTCCGAAGGCATTGAAAAAGCTGAACGGGGCGAGGTTGACCACGCCCGCGGGGGAGAGCGTCGTCACCCACGCAATCGGCCGCGGCGTCACCAAGCCGACGAGCATGTGGTACGCATCGACGACGGGGGTTTTAGAAACGTCGAGTTGCATCGCAATCAGTCCAGCCAGGAGTACGGGTAAGTCGGGTCGTCCAGCGATTGCGCCGCTGCGGTTGCGTTCAGCGGACGGAACGTATCCACCATCACGGCGAGTTCGTCGGTCCACTTCGCGTCTTTGCTGGCGACGATGGTGCCGGGGTGCGGGCCGTGCGGGATGCCGTGCGGGTGAAGCGTGATCGACGCTTCTTCCACGCCCCGTCGGCTGCCGAACTTTCCGCGGACGTAATAGAGCACCTCGTCCGATTCTACGTTCGAGTGCGAGTAAGGTACTTTGATGGCGTCCGGGTGCGTGTCGAGCATTCGCGGAGCGAACGTGCAGACCACGAAGCCCGAAGTCTCGAACGTCTGGTGAATCGGCGGCGGTTGGTGGATCGTTCCCGTGATCGGCTCGAAGTCATCCGCGTTGAAAGTGTAAGGGTAGATGAGGCCATCCCAACCCACGACATCGAACGGATGATGAGCCATCGTATAGCGGGTGAAGCGATCTCCGTCTTTGACTAGCACGGGCACGTCTTCGCCGTGATCTTGAGTGACCAATTCCGTCGGCCCGTGGAGATCGCGTTCGCAGAACGGAGCCCCGAGGCGGAACTGCCCATCCGGATTCAAATAGCGGTGCGGAAAGCCGACGGTGCAGGTCGATTCGATCACCAACAAGTCGGGTTGAACGCCTTCGTCGAACTCGATTTGAAACGTAGTACACCGGGGAATCACGACGTAATCGAACGCTCGGAACGGCAGCACGCCGAAGTGCGTGAGCAAGCGGCCGCGGCCCTTGTGGACGAAGAGAATTTCGTCGTTGCGGGCATTCCGGTAAAGTTCGCGCTGTTGTTCCGCGGGCCGGCAACGGGCAAGCACGACATCCGAATTGACGAGCATCGGAACCCGCCCGCGAATCGGATCGCCGGCCGCGGGCATCGCTCCGGTCTTGTAGTGGCGGTGGCGGAGCACGTCCGATTCGACCACGTTCAATTCGATGGTTCCCGCCGGCTCGACCTTTCGCACCCGCGTCGGCGGCCGGAGGTGATAGACGATGCTGTACGCCCGCGAGAAGCCCTGGGTGGTGATGACCTCTTCGTAGTACAAGCCCTCGTTCTTGTACCCCGGCGAGGTGCGAAGCGCCGTATGCCGCTTCGGCGGGAGCGTGCCGCGGGTGAGGTAGGGGGGCATGATCTGGCTCCCAAGCCCACCCTTGGCCAAGGGTGGGCTTTCGGTGGTTATTGCGATCGTTCGACGACTCGGTTCCGCAGCGTCCCAATTCGTTCGATACTCAATTCCACCACATCCCCCGCCTTCAGCCAACCGCCCACGGTTTCCGGGGTCAACTCCAGAATGCAGCCCGTGCCGACGGTGCCGGAGCCGAGGACGTCGCCGGGGCGGAGTTCGGTATCGCGACTGGCGTGGGCGAGCAGTTGCGGCCAAGTCCAGTACATGCTCCCGGCGTTGCCGCGGGAGTACTCTTTGCCGTTCACCGTCGCGGTCATTTCGAGGTGCAGGCGGCCTTCGCGGTAGAACTCTTTCAATTCGTCGAACGGCACGAGGTACGGCCCCAGCGACGTGGCGAAGTCCTTGCTCTTGCTCGGCCCCAGCCCCACGGCCATTTCCACTCGTTGAAGGTCGCGGGCGCTCCAGTCGTTCATGATCGTAAACCCCGCGACGCAGTCCATCGCCGAGCCGTCCGCGGGGAGGTTCTTGGCGGACTTGCCGATGACGCAGGCCAGTTCCAATTCATAATCGAGTGCGGAACTGCCTTGCGGAGCGTGGACAGTCTCGCCATCGCCGATGATCGCGACTGCGTTCGAGAAGTAGAAGACGGGAACCTGATACCACTGCGGGACCATTTCCAAACCGCGGTGCGCGCGGCAAGTTTTGACGTGCTGCTCGAAGGCGTAGAAGTCTCGCAGGGAGGTCACTGGTGGGAGTGGAAATGGCATGGCTTACTCGAAGATATCGGCGACGCGGCACTTGAAGCCGGGGAGTTCTGGCTGCGTCGCTATCGTGTCGGAGAGGGTGTAATACTTCGGTTCCTTATCGAGGCGGTGCACGGCCACGGTATCCGTATAAGGATCGACGATCCACACCGCTTTCACGCCGCAGTCGAGGTATTCGTCGATTGCCTCGACGATATCCTTGTGCTTGTCGTAGGGCGACAAGACCTCAATCGCGATCACTGGCGGACCATCGACGAAGCTCGCATTATCGGCGGTCGCCGCGACTTGTTCGGCCGAGGCGTAGGCGACATCGATCCCCACGTTCGTATCGGGATTGCTACGGATGCGAAAATAGCCTTCTCCATCGTAAATGGCCCCGCGGGGCTTCGACTTTTTCATCAGCCACACGTTCAAGAGCGTCGAAAGCATCGCCGTAGTTCGGCTGTGGCTCGGGTTTCGCCTCGTCACTTTGCTCTCCCGCAATTCACCACGGAATAGACAGCGATCGACCTTTTTGTTCGGCCGGAGTGCAAAGAGTTCATCGCTCGTCCAAAGCTTCGTCCCGCTGACCGCGCTCATCGCAAGCTCCTTTCCTTACAGTGTACCCCGTACTTCCTGCTCCCGCTCGATCGCCTCGAACAACGCCTTGAAATTCCCCTTTCCAAAGCTCTTCGAGCCCTCCCGCTGAATGATCTCGAAGAACAGCGTCGGACGGTCTTGCACGGGCTTGGTGAAGATTTGCAGCATGTAGCCTTCGTCGTCTCTGTCGACCAAGATGCCGAGTTCGGCGAGTTCCGCGAGGTCTTCCTTGATCGATCCGATGCGGGCGGGAAGGAGGTCGTAGTAGCTCTTCGGAACGCGCAAGAACGAGACATCGTTCGCGCGAAGGGCTTTGACCGTTTTGACGATGTCGTTGGTGGCCAGTGCGATGTGTTGAACGCCGGCGCCGCCGTAGAAGTCGATGTACTCCTCGATCTGCGAACGGCGGCGGCCCTGAGCCGGTTCGTTGATCGGAAACTTCACCCGTCCGTTACCGCCTTGTACGACCTTGGACATGAGCGCGGAATACTCGGTGCTGATGTCCTTGTCGTCGAACGAGACGAGTTGTTCGAAGCCGAGAACCTTGCGGTAGAACTCGACCCACTCGTCCATCTTGCCTTCTTCGACGTTGCCGACGATGTGGTCGATGGCGAGCAAGCCGCTGTGGTGGTACGTTGCGGGGCTGTAGCGGGCCGGGTCGATCGGCTTGAAGCCGGGAGCGAAGGCACCCTTGTATTTATCGCGGTTCACGAATGTATGAGTGGTATCGCCATACGCGCGGATTGTGGCACTCTCATACACTCCATACTCATCTTCCATGGCGCTCGGCCCGCGAACGCCGACCGCCCCGCGTTCGACGGCCAAGTTGTAGCAAGCGCGAACGTTTTCCACTTGCAAAGCGATGTCCGCAACGCCGTCGCCGTGGAGGACGAGCCGCTGAACGTCCGGGTGGCTGGCCCGCAGCGGGGAGATCAAAACGAACGTGATGCCGCCCTGCTTGAGGACGTACCCCGCTTCGTGCTTTACTTTGGTTTCGAGGCCCGAGTACGCGACGACGTCGAAGCCGTAGGCGTTGCGGTAGAAGTACGCGGACTGCCGGGCATTGCCGACGAAGAACCGAACGTGGTCGATCTTGCGAATCGGGATGTCGTCGGGTTTCATCGGAGTCACCGTTTGGGGATCCAAGCCCAGGGACAGCCGTCCCTGGGCTTTCGATATCACACAACCATTATTCCCAACCGCTGCACAAGCAATTCCAACTCTCGCCGCAAGAACGGCAGCGAGGGAGCGACGAACAGCCGGTGCTGCATTTGCGACGGGTCGTAATCGGTTTCGATGACGACATCGGTGATGAACGGTTGACGCTCGACTTCGGGCGAGAAGAGTGAGAAGGGAATCTCACCGGTCGAGGAGAGTATCCCGGCCCCGAACACCTTGGTTTCATTTGCTTCCTCAATCAGTCCGAACTCGATGCTGAACCAACTGAACCGCTTGAGCGCGAGCACCTGATCGCCGTGGGGCGTCGTCGCGGCGGCCTTTCCAATCAGTGTCAGCAGTTCCGCGTAATCCCGATTCATCAGCGGCGGGACGTGCCCCAAGCAATCGTGGATCATGTCCGGTTCGGGCGTGAACTCCGGGTGCGATCCGTGGCGGAGGAACTGCGTGACGGGGAAACCTCGCTCCGCGATCGATTCGTAAAAGGTGCGGTAGGGCAAGGCTCCCTCGGCCGGGACGAGGTGCATCGCGGTCTCGCGGCGGATCCGTTCGCCGAGCGTGCGGAGTTGCGGAATCTCCCGTTCCGTAATTGCGAGGTCGCGCTTGGCCTTCAGATAGATGGAACTGGCATAGCGAACGTGGAGTTCATCGAGCTTGGGGCCGACCTCTCGCCAGATGCGAGTTTCTTCCGGCAAGTACTCGATGAGCGGCGGGCCGAGTCGTTCGAGGCGGTGCTTGCGACAGAGTGCGAACAGTCCCTTACGCCGTAAGACGTAACCTTCGTCGCCGAGGCCGGGGTGGCCCGGTTCGAGTTCGAGTTCCGTCACGTCCGGCGGCGCGACCATCGCATGGGGGTCGATGACCGAGCCGTATTCGACGAGCGATTCCTTCATGATTCCGCCCTCCAACCACACACGAAGGAATTATACCCTACGAACCCTCGGCCTGAGCCCGAGTGCGAACGAGGAAGCCAATCCGTGCCTCGTTTGCACTCGGGCTCAGAAAGACATCGTCAGGAGCTTTTGCCAATGAGTTGATCGAACTCCTCTTCCGAAAGCACGCGAACGCCGAGGGTCTTGGCCTTCTCCAGCTTGCTCCCCGCGGCTTCGCCAGCGACGAGGAAATCGGTTTTCTTTGAGACGCTTCCCGAGGGCTTACCGCCGAGCGATTTGATCAGCTCTTCGATTTCGTTGCGTTGATACTTCGCGAGCGTGCCCGTCACCACGACCGTTTTGCCGACGAGTGGTCCGACCCCGGAATCTGGGACTTCGCGCTTCTCCTCCGTAAGTTTCAATCCGAACTCACGGAAGTCCGCGAGCATCGCCTGGGTGCTCTCCAGTTGGAAGAACCCGCGAATCGCTTTGGCCCGTTCGGGGCCGACGCCGTCGATCTGGCTGAGGCGTTCTTCGTCGGCTGCGAGCAGTGCGTCGAGCGTGAGGAACTCCTGAGCGAGCAGATCCGCCAGGCTGTCCGCGACCATCGGCACGCTGATCCCCGAGAGGAACCGGGCGAGCCCGCGGTCCTTGCTGTTGGCGATTCCTTCGAGCAGGTTGTCCGCCCACTTCCCTTCGGACTTAGTCTTTTTCGCATCCTTCGGTGGTCGGGCCTTCAACAAATCCGGCTTCGTCAAACGGTATAAATCGGAGAGGGTCGCCACGAGGTCCGCCGCGAGCAACTCCTCGGCAATCGCCTCGCCCAAGCCCTCGATGTCCATGGCGGTACGGCGGGCGAACTGGAGGAGTTGCCGTTGCAGTTGGCCGCCGCACTGGCCGCGGGGGGCGGTGCAGTAGACGAACGGGCTGTCCGGGTCTTTTCGCGTCGGCGAATGGCAGACGGGACATTCCGTGGGGAACGCGAACGGATACTCCGCCCCAGTGCGGACCTCGGTTTCCACGCGAACGACCTGCGGGATGATCTCGCCCGCTTTCTCGACGACGACCATGTCCCCGATGAGAATCCCTTTGCGAGCCATCTCGTCTGCGTTGTGAAGGCTCGCCTTGGAGACCGTGGTGCCCGCGAGTTTGACGGGCGGGTCGAAGTGGCCCACGGGCGTGAGCTTGCCCGTGCGGCCGACGTTCACTTCGACGCGGGCCAAGCGGGTGAGCGCTTGCTCGGCTTCGAACTTGAACGCCCGGGCCCAGCGGGGGAACTTGCTGGTGGAGCCGAGCTTTTCGCGCTGAGCATAGTCGTCGATTTTCACCACCATGCCGTCCGTGTCGTAGGGCAGGTCGTGGCGTTTTTGCGCCCAGGAGTCGCAGTACGCGATCACTTCGTCGATGCCTTCGCACCGCTTGGCGTGGGCGTTGACGGGAAAGCCGAGCCGCTTCAAGGTTACAAGGGCTTCGGTGTGCGTGCCGATCAACAAGCCTTCGACTGCCCCCAAGGCATAGGCGAAGAGCCGGAGTTTGCGTTCCGAAGATTGTCGCGGGTCGAGTTGTTTGAGAGTGCCCGCGCTCAGGTTTCGGCAGTTCGCGTAAGCGGGTTCGCCGGCTTCCGTCCGCCGGCGATTGATGCGGATCAATTCCTCGCGGGTCATGTAAACTTCGCCGCGGACTTCGAGCAGTTTCGGCGGCGAATCGCCCTTCAGTTTCAGCGGCACGTCCGGCATCGTGCGGAGGTTGTGGGTTACGTCGTCGCCGCGGTCGCCGTCGCCGCGCGTCGCGCCGACGGCGAGCTTGCCCGCTTCGTACGTGAGGTTGATCGCGACGCCGTCGATCTTGAGCTCGACCACGTAGGCGACCGGTTCGCCGCCGAGGAGCTTGCGAGCGGAGCGGTCGAACTCGCGGAGTTCGTTCGAGTTGTACGAGTTGTCGATCGAGAGCATCGGCGCGCGGTGCGAGACCGTGCGAAACTCGTCGATGGGTTGTCCCCCCACGCGCTGCGTCGGGCTTTCGGGAGTGACGAGTTCCGGGTGCGCGGCCTCGAGTTGGGTCAGTTCTTCGAACAAGCGGTCGAACTCGCGGTCCGAGATTTCGGGCGCGGTTTCGACGTAGTAGAGGTGCGTATGCCGTTCGATCTCGCGGCGGAGTTCGAGCACGCGGTCGGCGGGTGATTTCATGGGCAAACCTCTCCTCGGAAGGGAGATTCTCACCCGGCGACGGTCGGAATGGCAAGGTCGGAAGTGCGGATTTGAGGTATGATTATTCGGTGGAAGGAATTGGTAATTCGGGGGTCGTCCATGAAAGCCGTGATTGCGGAATTGCCCCGCCACTGGGGCGAAGAGCGAAGGAATTCGGAGGCCTCCCAATGGGATGAAATGTGGGACGGAGTGCTGCACATGGCGCCGATGCCGAACGGGATGCACCAGGATTTCGCGCTCGATCTCGCGGCGTATTTGAAGCGACGTTGGGCGAAGCCCCGCGGCGGGCTCGTTCGACTGGAGGCGAATCTGACGACGCTCGAAGACGAAAGCGACTGGACCAAAAACTATCGAATACCGGACATCGTCCTCGTGAGCAAGGATCGACTTGGGATCGATAAAAACACCTATTTGGCCGGCGCACCTTTGGTCGTGGTGGAAATTCGATCTTCCGGCGACGAGACCGACGAGAAGTTCGAATTCTATTCTGGATTGGGCGTCCCCGAAGTCTGGACGTTCGACCGCGATAGCAAGGCAATCGAACTGTTTTTGAGAAGTTCGGACGGCTCCTACGAACTCGTTCGCCCGGATGCTGAAGGCTGGCATAGGAGCCCGAACACCGGGGCGTCATTCCGACAGGTCGAGCGGTGTTCCATCTTCATCCGCGTGGACAACGATCCGGACTCGGAACGAGAACTGCCCGACGAGTGACTCTCTCAGGAGGCGTGCATGAAAGCCGCTATCGAAGAACGGAAGAATTCGGAGGCTTCTCAATGGGATGAAATGTGGGACGGAGTGCTGCACATGGCGCCGATGCCGAACCGGATGCACCAGCGATTCACTCGCGATTTGCAGATGTACCTGCAAGTGCGGTGGGCCAAACCGCGGAAGGCGGAAGTCCATCAAGAAGTCAACCTCACGACGGCCGAAGACGAGCGCGATTGGACCAAAAACTATCGGATTCCGGACTTGGTATTGCTGACGCCCGATCGGTTCGCGATCGACAAGAACGAGTACATGGCCGGTGCGCCCCTGGTCGTGATCGAGGTTCGTTCGCCGGGCGATGAGACGGACGATAAGCTCGACTTCTACGCCGGGTTGGGCGTTCCCGAAGTCTGGACGTTCGACCGCGACAGTAAGGCAATCGAACTGTTCCTTCGCGGTTCGGACGCTTCGTACGAACTCGTTCGCCCGGATGCCGAGGGTTGGCACAAGAGCCCGAATATCGGGGTGTCTTTCCGACAGGTCGAACGGTGCTCGATCTTCATCCGCGTGGACGACGATCCGAACTCGGAACGAGAACTGCCCGACGTTTAACCCCTCGTTATTGCCCCGGCTTCCCGCTGCCGAGCAACTTGCTCAACGTGCCGAGGAGTTCGTGCACCACCGCGTCCGATGGCACGGGGAGGTGCAGGTACTTCTCCCCGGTCTGGGCGTCCGTGCGCACGAGGGAGTTGCTGTCCGTTTTCTGGTTCGTCATTCGTTGGAGCAAAGCCGCGCCGGCCTGCAGGAGGCCGGTCCACGGATCGCCGGCGAGGGGCTTCGCAACCGACTCGGGTTTCATCGCGAACTCGCGCTTCGCCTCGGCGGCTTCGCCCGCTTCGTCCTCGACGGCTACCGGTATTGCCGTCGTCGTCGCTTCGACGGCTTCCATGAACTTCGTCAGTCGGCTACCGCCGAAGTCGATGTTCGGCTGCCCGCCGTCGAGCACGCCCGTGAACAGCGATTTCTTGAACGCGATGACCGAGAGCATGCTCTCTTCGATGGTGGCCTTGGCGACGAAGTTGACCACGCGCACGGGCTGCTTCTGACCGAGCCGGTGAACGCGGCCGATGCGCTGCTCCAACACCGCGGGGTTCCACGGCAGATCGACGTTGAGCACGATCGAAGCGAACTGCAAGTTCAGGCCCACTCCGCCCGCATCGGTGCTGAAGAAGAGCCGGCAGTCCGGATCGTCGCGGAACGTCTCGATGAGTTTGCCTCGGCCTTTTCCCGGCACGCCGCCGTGGAACAGGACGTGGCCCCACTTGCGCTTCTTGGCTGCGCGCACGAGGAGTTCGTGCATCTTCAACCACTGGCTGAAGATCACCGCTTTCGTCCCCGGCCGTTCCAGCAGTTCCTCGAGCACGGTCGCGATTTCGCCGACTTTTTGGCCGTGATCGCTCGAAGAATCCAGCAGGTAGCTCGAATCGCAGGACATCCGCATTTTTTGCAACGCGATCATCAACCGCTGCTTGTCCGCTTCGGAAAGGTACTTGTACCGCCGCCACTTCAAAACGATCTTGGCCACGATCTCTTTGTTTTCCGTGTGGTGCTCCCGCTGCGGCTCGGTCATCGGCACGAAGACGGTGCTCTCGATCCGCTCGGGGAGTTGATCGAGGACTTGGTCCTTTTGCCGACGGAGTAAGACCGGCGCGAGCGACTGGCCGATTTTGTCGAGGTCGCGGTAGCCGGTGACCTTGCCGACTTCGTCGCGGACTTGGTGCTCGTGCAGGAGCCGGAACGTCGGCCCGAGCCGGAACGGATCGACGAACTGGATGATCGAGATCAGTTCTTCGAGCCGATTCTCCAGCGGCGTTCCGGTGAGTACGATGGCATAGGGCGAACGGATCTGCTTGACGCAGCGAGCCGCCCGCGTGGCCCAATTTTTGATGCGCTGAGCTTCGTCGAGAATCACGAGATCCGGACCCCATGCGGCAATGGCGTCGAGGTCCATGTAAATTGTGTCGTAGTTCGTCACCTTGAAGAACGGTTCCGGATCGGCGAAGCCTTCGGTCCGAAGGCGCTTCGACCCTTCGATCACGCGGATCGGGCGGTCGATGAACCGGCCGATCTCGTTCTTCCACTGGTGCTTCAGCGAGGTCGGGCAGATGACGAGGACGCGCTCGACTCCGAAGAGCCGAGCCATGACCTCGGCCGCAGCGATGGCCTGGGCGGTCTTGCCGAGGCCCATTTCGTCGCCGATCAGGCACCGCCCCGCCTTCGCGGCGAAGAGCACGCCTTGCTGCTGGTAGTCGTAGAGCGGGTGCTTGAGTACGTCGTGAAACGCGGGGCTGCCGACGCCTTCGGGAAATGCTTCGTCCACGCGCTGAGCTCGCACGGCCACGTCGCGGAACTCGGCGAGCAAGGCCTGCGCATCGTCGCTGACCCTCAGGTCGGGATCGTGCTCGGCGGCGTCTTCGAGGAACTTCTCGAACTTCGCCGACGCCTGGAGTTTGAGCCGACCGTCGCCGTCGAAGTACTTCGCGACGAGTTTCTGCAAAGCCGGGGAGGCGTCGACTGGTGGCCGATAGAAGACCTCTCGTTGGGCCCCGTACCGGAGGACGACCTCGCCCGAAACCGGCTGGTAACCCTCCTTCAATTCCCGCCGCGCTGCCTTGCTCTTTTCGAGTTTCGCGAGGACGAATTCGACGTGCTTGCAGGTTCCGAGCGTGTTCGTCGCGAAGTCCGGACAAGTACACGCATTCTCGCCGGGCAGCGCTCCGCGGATCGAAACGCGATAGGTCCGATTCGAATCGGGATTGGTGACGAGGAAATCCGAAAACGCCCGCCCCTCGCCGACGTTTCTGAGATCGAATGCCTGATCCCGACCGAACTGCTTGCGGAGTTTCGTCTGCCAATCTTCGAGGGACATGCCCTCCGGTTTCTGCAACCGCGAGACTTTGGGTTCGGCGTCGGACGATCGGGATCGCTTTTTCCGCGGAGTCGTTTCGCTCGTCATGATCGCTGCCCACCGCAAGAGAAGTTTGGCTAAGTTACCTTCCGCAGCGCGATGTGTCCGCTGCCCCACACGAGTGGACCGTGGCGGAGCAAGAGGACGGGATAGCGCTTCCAATTCAATTTATGGAATAGGATTTCGCCGTGGCGGGCGACGTGGTCGCGGACGTTTCCGGCGAGGTCGTCGAACTGCTGCACGCTCGCTCGCGTCGCCGGCGAAAGGCCGAGCGAGAGCGGTCCGGTCGCTTCCCAGTTTGCAGCACCGAAGATCAATTCTTCGATCTCCGATTCATCGAACATAAGGACGCCCGGCATCCCCGGCGACGGACCTTCGATGCGGAACTCGGTCGAGACCGACAGGATTCCACCGGGCTTGAGCACGCGGTGCATTTCGCGCACGGATCGGCGGATGTCGGCGTGGTTGCCGAAGTGTTCCAGCGAACCCGACGAATAGACTCCGTCGAACGAGCCATCCACATACCAGAGATCGAGCGCGTTCATCTGCTGCGCGACGAGCCGTCGCCGGTCCCACGGGCTCGGCCAGTACCGCTCGGGAGCGATCATCATGCCCGGACTGGCAGACTCGGCCCATTCCTCGCTGAGGAATAGGTCCGTCGCGAAAACCCGGCGGACGAAGTTGGTCAGGTAAAACGACGTCGGTTCGTTCCCGGCTCCGACGCCGAGGATCTCGGCCTCGCGGTGCAGCGCGCCGAACTCGGCGAGCGCCCGCACGGCCATCGCGACTTCCCAGTCTTTGCGGTACTCGTGCCCGAGCGGATAAGCGGGGCCGAAGCGAGCGAGCTCGTGCGGAAAGACTCGACGGAGAACTTCCCGGAAACCCGGATCGGCGAAGTCTTCCACCTCGGCAATTTTGTTGAAGGGCAGCATTCGCGAGGACTCGAAGGAAAGGTTGCAGTTTCGAGACCGCCGTTAAAGTCCGAGGTCGTCCGGACACTCGACGTGGAACACCTGGCGAATCGCGGTTCGGAGTCGCTCAATGTCGCTCGTGGATCGGATGCGCGAGGCAATCGTCGGAGGGACGAAACCGAACTTCCCCTCGATCGCGATGAGGAGATTTTCGCGGCCTGCTTGGACTCGCCCTTCGATAAAACCCACAATCCACTCTTGTACCCATTCGTGGCTGCAAGTTTTGAACCGCCCTTGGCGAAGGACCGCTTTGAACAAAGCTGAATCGCCCATGCTTTGATTACCAGATCGTGCGGTCGATGCGGCCAGAAATACCCAATCATCCCAGTGAGGAGGAGCTTAAATCACTAGGTGCTCCAGCGACGAGACCTGGAACAACATTCGCCGAGCCGCACGCAGTCGTTCAACATCCTCGGTCGCTTGGATTTGTTCGGCGATGGTTGGAGGAACGAAACCGAATTTTGCGTCGATATCCTCCAGCAAAACCTCCCGAATTACTTCGATGCGACCTTCTCGAAGGATGGCTTGATACGTCGTCGATTCTTTCATTTCGTGAATCCCCCGCAGTGCTGCCGCCACGATGGCATCATCATATCGCATCCCGAGCAAGATGTAACTCGACGCCCAAAAGGTCACAGTCGTCGTTCGCTGAGCGAACGGCGACTGTCGATCGCCGCTCTCGCTAATACGCCCGCGCGAAGACCACCCGCTTCGCGCTCGGCTGGCCGGTGAAAATGCAACTTCCCGCTTCGGTCGGGCCGTCGAACGGCAGGCAGCGGATCGTCGCCTTGTACGTTTTCTGCACCATGTCTTCGGTCTGCCGGGTGCCGTCCCAGTGGGCGTAGACGAACTTGAGCGCATTCAACCCGGCGTCGCCTTCTTCCTTTTCGGCCGGGAACAGGTCGCGGAACTCATCGAGCGTGTTGGCCGTGACCGTCCGTGCATCGCGGTACGCTTTCGCCCGGTCGAACAGGGCCTTTTGAATGGTCCGGAGCAACTGGTTGACGTGCTCCGCAGCTCCGGTCAGGGGAATGCCGAACTGCTTGCCCTCCTTGCCCGGCACGTCGCGGCGAGCGACGACGCAGGCGCCCTTCTCGATGTCCTTCGGTCCGATTTCGATGCGGACGGGCACGCCGCGGAGTTCGTACTCGGCGAAGCGGAATCCGGGCATCTTGTCGAGGGTCGTGTCGATCTTCACGACGATCGGCTCGTAGCCGAAGAAGTCGTCCCGCGGGATCGCTCGAATCTCCGCGGCGAGTTTTTCGGCGGCGAGGATCGACGGTGCGCGCTCCGCGTCGTTCTTTCCCAGGGGACAAATCACGACGTGGATGGGGGCCAATCGCGGGGGCACGATCAGGCCGTTGTCGTCCGAGTGGGTCATCAGCAACCCGCCGATGAGCCGGGTGCTCACGCCCCAACTCGTCGCCCAGGCGAATTCGCGCTGCCCCTTTTCGTTTTGGAAATCCACGTCGAACGCCTTGGCGAAGTTCTGCCCCAAGAAGTGACTCGTACCCGCTTGCAGCGCTTTGCCGTCCTGCATCATCGCTTCGATGCAAAGAGTATAAATCGCGCCGGGGAACTTCTGCCCCTCCGTCTTCGGCCCCACGAGCACGGGCATGGCCATGAATTCTTCGGCGAACTTCTGATAGACGCGGACCATCTGCAAGGTTTCTTCCTCGGCTTCCTTGGCGGTCGCGTGGGCCGTGTGCCCTTCCTGCCAGAGGAACTCCGCGGTCCGCAAGAACAGCCTCGTGCGCATCTCCCAGCGGACCACGTTGCACCACTGGTTGATGAGCAGCGGCAAGTCGCGGTAACTCTGAATCCAGTCTTTGTAAGTCCGCCAAATGATCGTTTCGGACGTCGGCCGGATAATCAGTTCTTCGTCCAACTTCGCTTCGGGATCGACCTCGATTTTGCCGTCGGTCGATTTCAACCGGTAGTGCGTGACGACCGCGCACTCCTTGGCGAACCCCTCCGCCATCTGCTCTTCCTTCTGGAAGAAGCTCTTCGGTATGAACAGCGGAAAGTACGCGTTGACGTGCCCCGTGTCCTTGAACATCTTGTCCAACCCGCGCTGCATCTTCTCCCAAATGGCGTACCCCGTCGGCTTGATGACCATGCACCCGCGCACGTCCGAGTTATCCGCGAGGCCCGCTTGCCGGACGACGTCCAGGTACCACTGGGGGTAGTTGGTAGCGCGGGGAGTGATCTTTTCGGCCATGGGGGCGGATCCTCGATGCAAGCGTAAACGAGCCCGCCCCGGAGATGGACCCCGGGGCGGTTAGGAAAGTTGATTATAGTGGCTCGGTCTGCGGGTTAAGCTTTCGCCTGCTTCCGAATGGTCGATCGCATGATCTTGCCGTTCCGATTGAGCATGACGGCCTGCACTACCAGGCGACCGGTTGCCCCGACGACGGGTTGAATGTGAACCGTTGCAGTCCAGGTTTTGGTTCCGGCGTTCAACGTGGCCGGTCCGGCACCCACGACCGATTCGATGCGATCCGAATTGGTGTAGGTCATGGCGAGCAGGTAAATGGCGACCCCGCGGTCGTACTTTCCGGTGACGTTCAAATTGAACACTGGCAGCGCAGCGGCCGCGGCTCCCCCGGCCACGCCTGCCAAAGGGGCTCCGGGTCCGGGCGGTGGAATGCGATCGATTACCAATTTCGCGTCGCTCAGCTCGACCATGATGTTGCTGTGTTCGTCATCTTCGCTCAGCCCCGGGAGTTCTGCAAGGAGCGAAAGTCCTATCGCCTCCGAGACGTTCGTGAACGTTGCCGTCCACGTCGGCATCGTGGGGGCGACGGCACCAGTTGCGAAGAGGTTGCCGTCCGAATCGTTGAGCACGCAAGTCGGAACGACGGTCCCGCCGGCGTCGTCTTCGTAAGTTCCGTTCGCCGTGAAGTCGGGTGCGAGGGTGCTGCCGGCGAGCGGAGCTTCGATGTCGATGTAAGCCACGTAAGACTCCTGGTGATAGGACATTTCGAAACTAGGGGCGGGGACGTAGCGTGACGGATCGCACTTCGACGGCGGCTCGGTATCCCCAAACGCCGACCGCACCGCGAGGCGACCAACGAGGGTAAGCAAAAGCCGTTTGCGGCTGTCGCTTCCTCGTGGCCTTCTCGTGCTCGGCGATTTTCTTTTCGATGGTTTCGGCCGACATCCGACCGACATCCATCAACTTTCCAGACTCATCCACCCAGCGTGCGACGACGTCTTGGCCCCGGACTTCCAACTCAAGAGTTCGCCATGGGCCCGGCAGAGTTTGCGCTGGCGGATACGGCAACTCGGCCCAGACGGACTTGCTTTTCCCCGGCGAGAGATTCGGAAGTTCGAGGATGGACGCGGTGCTGAGTTGGACGGTCCGAACACCGGGGGCCAGTATTCCGTTCGCGACGATTGGTTTTCGGGCGTCGTCGAAAGAAACTGCCACGAAGGTATTCGCCGTGCTCGCAGCCCCGCCGTCGCGGTGTCGACCGGCGAAGAAGCCGACGATCGCAAAATCGCTCGACTCGGGCGGGCCGTTCGGGTTCGCAGCCGTCTTCGACACCCTACACCTGATCTCCCCCCGCAGGATGTAGTCGTCGATCCCCGGGTCCGGCCAGAGGTCGAGTAAGCAACTGTCCATGGCCTCGAACTCGCAGACCCGTCGTCCGTCGGGCAGCTTTTTCAACTCCGGGGAACCCACGACCCATTCGTGCCAGACCGGCACACCCGCATCATCGACCAGCACGATTTCTTTACCAGCGGCGAGTTGCCGATTCCCCTCTGCGAAAGTTTCGGAAGGAGTGGGGGACTTACTGGCTGCGAGGATCGCGATCGCCGCTCCCGTACCCACTGCCAGTAGGAGAACGGCCGCGATGACTTTTCCGAATCGGAGGATCGGATCCCCGATACGCAATCGTTGCGGCGATGCCGTTTGTGCTGTCGGATCCCCCCGCGACCAGCGGTCCAGATCGTTCGCCAACTCCCCCGCCGTCGCATAGCGGTCTTGCGGCACCTTCGCCATCGCCTTGGAAACGATCCGTTCGAGCGATTCGGGCACCTCTGCTCGATGCTGCCGCAGCGGCCGCGGCGGCGCCGTCAGCACCAAGGCAGCAGTCATCACCGGGTCGTCCGATTGGAACGGCGGCTCTCCGGCGAGCAAGGCGTAGAGCGTTGCCCCCAGCGAATAAATGTCGCTCGCGGGTCCGATCTCCTTGCCCTTGCGGCCCGCCTGTTCGGGGGACATAAAACTGGGCGTGCCGAGCATGGCTTCGGCGAGCGTGAGTTGGTCGTCGCGGTCGATCCGCTTGGCGAGGCCGAAGTCCGTCACCTTCGGTGTGCCGTCCTTCGCGACGAGGATGTTGCTCGGCTTGAGGTCGCGGTGGATCACCCCACTCGCATGGGCCGCCGCGATTCCGCGGGCGGCCGCGGCGATCAGGCGCACCGCCTCGGCCACGGGTACCGGTCCGACTTTGAGCACCTTGTCGAGGCTCGCCCCCTCGACGTACTCCATCGTGAAGTACGGTTCGGGGGCATCGACGTTGATCGCGAAGACCTGAACGACGTTGGGGTGCTTGAGGCGGGCGAGCGCTTGGGCCTCCACGCGGAACCGCTTGCGAGCCGCCGGGTCCGTGGCTGCTCGGATGAGCTTCAACGCGACGGTGCGGTCCGCCGAGAGTTCGAACGCCTTGACCACCACGCCCATGCCGCCGTGTCCGAGGGGACCGAGGAATTCGTAGCCGGCCGGCAACTGGGTGGGGATCTTGACCGTCGAGGGGCCGAGCGTCGGCGTGGGATAAGCGGGAAAAACTGCCGATTCCGTCGCACCGCCGAGATCGGTCCGCGACCGTGCCGAGACTGGAACCGGAGACGCCAAACAAGTCGCGCAGACACCGCCGGGAGTCTCCTCCGCGATGACGACTCCGCACCGGACGCAATTGCTCAACTGGCTCATGACCCGCCCGCCGCTTGGGCTGAGGGGAGGTGGATCGGCGAATCTCATCCGAATAGTACAGCTTCGATCAAGCGGATGCGAGTTCAATTCGCCCAGAATCATTCGTTTCACGCATCAAATTCAAAACACTTCACCATCCGACGGCACGATGGCCTTCGAGAATCAGTCGCGGAATCGCGGCGGCTCGAAAATGTGGATGGGGATGATCTCCTTAGCATTCGCGGCGTTCACTACTACGATCATTTTGCGAGGTAAATATGGCCGCCGGCGTCCCGACGGAATCATCGTCCGATTCGATAGCAACCTTCCGCCAGATGAAGCGACTTTCTCGCATTGCCGTATGACGAGGGGTTTCGTGTAACCGAGATCCGAGGTATTCTGAATGAAATAGGGAGACGAGCCGATGTCAGCGACCAACTTCGATACGAAAAACGCGACCTACCGCCAGTTGATGGGCAACGGTCTAACCTATCGAATTCCCCGTTTTCAGCGCGACTACAGTTGGACCGAGGAAGAATGGGAGGATTTATGGACCGATCTTCAGGCCTCGTTGAAGAACGGCGGCGAACCTGCCCATTACATGGGATACCTCGTACTCCAGACTCGCGACGATAAGTATTTCGATGTCATTGATGGCCAGCAACGGTTGACGACCTTGAGCCTCATCGTGCTCGCAACTTTGAAGAATCTCGGTCGGCTGCTCGGAACGAACTCGGACAACGGCCGACGAGCCGAACAAATTCGTCAGACCTACATCGGCTACCTCGACCCCGTGAGCCTCGTTTCGCGCTCGAAACTCTCTCTGAATCGCAATAACGATAACTACTACCAGACGTACCTCGTCGCTCTTGCCGATACTCTGCCCCAACGAAATATCCGCGCGTCGGAAACCGGCTTGAGGAAGGCATTCGAATGGTTCGACCGAAAAGTTACTCACCACGTGGCGCAATCGACCGATCGAGGGTTGGCCCTCGCGTCGTTCGTCGAAGCGATGAGCGACAAACTCTTCTTTACCGTTATCACGGTCGCCGACGAGTTGAACGCCTACAAGGTCTTCGAGACGCTGAATTCGCGAGGCGTTCGTTTGTCGTCCACGGACTTACTTAAGAACTATCTCTTCTCGGTACTGCACCGCGAAACTCAGCACGAGCACGAGATGAAATCGCTCGAAGACCGCTGGGAAAACATCGTCGGCCGTCTCGGAAGCGAGAGCTTTCCCGATTTTTTGCGCATTCATTGGAACAGCCGGAATCCCCTCGTCCGCCAGACCGAGCTATTCAAGACCATTCGAAGTTACGTCAAAGATCGCGCCATGGCGTTCGCCCTCCTTCGCGACATCGAAGCCGATGTCGAAACCTACTTGCGCCTCACTCAGCCGGAGACGACGGAAGCGACATCGCCGCTTCAAGACGGATTGACGACCCTCAAACTTTTCAACGTCACGCAACCGTATCCGTTCCTGCTGGCCGCTGCACGGCTTGCAGGAATGACTCCGCAAGATTTCGACCAGATCGTACGCGCCTGCGCGATAGTTTCATTCCGATACAACGTCATCGGCAGCCTTTCTCCCAGCGAACAAGAATCGGCTTTCAACAAGGCGGCCGTCGAAATGGCACGGGGCGAGCGCACGACGACGGCTCGGGTGATCGAATCGCTCGCTGCCATCTACCCGGCCGATTCGACGTTCAAGGCCGCATTCGCAGACAAATCGATTCCTACACAGAGTTCGCGCAAAAAGCGCATCGTCCGCTACATCCTTTGTCGAATCGAAGAGCACTATTCTAAAAGCGGGATCGCGGCGTTTGAAAGCGACGCGTACAACCTCGAACACCTTCTTCCGCAAAATCCCGGCGAAGGTTGGAGCGATTTCAATGACGAACAACTCGAAGTGCTAGTTTTCCGACTCGGCAACACGACTCTGCTGCGGACCGTCGCGAACCGCGATGCGGGGAACGTCGATTACCCTGGGCTGATCGGAAGTTGGTCTTTTGCCGGAATAATTGGTTCGAAACCGTTCCTGATTCTGGTTCGCTCTCCTGACGGTTTCCGCGATGAATCCCACGAAATTCACCGTTTTTGAGACGAACCGTTTCCGATATTGGGATGAACCAAAAATGCGGTCAACTCGAACTTCCGATCAGCCCACGATTACCCCTCAAAGCGGCTCACGTACAGCGAAAGCCAGTTTGCGATTACGCGAAAAATTGCCGAAGACAACGCCGAGTGGACGCCGGAACGTATTGCCGCACGTCAGCAGTGGATGGCGGCTCAAGCCACCGCAATCTGGAGAATTTCTCAGCTTTCTTGATTCGACTGCAGAGCACGACAATTGAAGCGTCAGTTCGCGTATTTCGAATTCTATTCCCCCAAATCCCGCGTCACGTCCCCCTCCTCATCCGCGGGCCGCACGTCCGGGTGCGCCTCGATCATGCGTGCACAACTGTTCCAACGCAACTTCGCATCGTCGTTGTTCGGTGGCCGCAAGGCTTCGGCGGCTTCGAATTGGGCCATGGCGCGGCGGAAGCAGCCGTAGGCGGCTTCGCCGGATTGGGGGCGGTTGGAGCGCAGCCAGGCGATGCCCTCCCGT
>Ga0209591_10002437_pt1 | contig 22285 bp, 21 predicted proteins | sample MAT01_FD_187207 | JGI IMG/M metagenome (GOLD analysis project Ga0209591, IMG submission 187207) | Freshwater microbial communities from Lake Fryxell liftoff mats and glacier meltwater in Antarctica - MAT-01 (SPAdes) (version 2) | ecosystem: Environmental > Aquatic > Freshwater > Ice > Liftoff... | reverse complement strand
GGGCTCTGGATGCAAACCCGCGAGAGTGGGGAGCCGGCACTCGGCTCCGCCAATTCGGGTGGGCGCGGAGCGATCTCCGGGGGTGCGCTGGAATCTTCGAATGTTGATCTTGCTGAGGAATTCGTCGAATTGATCACGCATCAACGCGCTTTCGCGGCCAATTCACGCACCATCACCACTGCTGATGAAATGCTGCAAGAGACACTCCAGCTCAAGCGCTGATCTCCATTTTCTAGCTGAGGTCTCACATGGCGAACGACGACGACCACAAGGACGACAAACCAGCAGGTAACGCCAAGAAGAAACCCGTTGTCTTGTTTGTTATTATCGGGGTTGTGCTACTCGGTGTGGCCGGAGGCGGCGTATTCGTGGCGGGGCCAGCATTGGGGCTTTTCGGTGATGAAAAGCCTGCCACTGGCAAGGCTGCCAAAAAGAAGAAGAAGAAGCAGCCCAAGGCGAGTGAGGGAGCCGACGGCGAAGAGGGCGAACTGGCAAATTTGCCGGAAGAAAGCTCAGACACCGCCAGCCTCAAGAGTAAGATCGCCAAGATAAGTTCACTGGTCGTGGATGTGCAGGATGCAGAGGGCGCGCGGCACCACGTTAAGATCAATCTTGCCGTTGAGCACCCGGAAGGCAAGGAAGAAGAGTTTGCGAACTTCGAGCCTCGCGCTCGTGAGGCTCTGATTATGTACCTCCGAACGCTCACGTTTGAAGAAGCGACTGACCCCAAGGGATTCCCCAAGATCCGAGACACCGTTATCGAAAAGACGCGGAAGGCCTTGGGCGAGTTTCCTGCGCGTCGCATCCTGATCGCAGACTTCGTCGCGCAATGAACCAAAACCCCGGAAACGTACGCGAACTCGATCTGACTGGCAGGGACCGACAAATTCGGTCGGCCATGGGGATCATGACGCACGTTGCGACAAACTTCTCGCGCGCTGCTCGACGCACCCTCCCCTTCATGGTGAAGCAGCGGGGGCACCTCGAGCCCGGTACTGTTGCCTTCACCTCTCCGGCGGACGACGAGCCCTTGGATGGGCCGCGTTTCGTCGTGTCCTTGGAGACAGAAGGGGGCAATGGTTGGGCAGAATTGACGCTCGACACGCTCGCCCTCGCGCTCCTTCTAGACGGAACTCTGGGGGCTACGAGCAGTCCAGATTCAGCTGCGCTCACCCGTGAACTGACACTCGCCCAGCGGGCTTTGATCACCCGCGTAGCGCGCACACTGGCGGAAGATTTCATGCAGGCCTGCCAGCAAGAGGCCGGCATCCAAGTGAAGGTTGTGACAGCACGCGCTGTTACTCCTGGAGAGATGCCCACCAAGCCCAGCACTCAGGGCCTATTTGTGCGTTGTGATTTTGACGGCCTACCCGTCAAAGCTTCGATCACCCTGGGCGTTAGTGCCACGGGCTTGGAAGCTGCGGTGCGCGAAGCAGCCGATGGCCAGACGCCGCATTTTGAAGGCGACCCCCGGGTGGCTGACGCTCTGCGCGACGTATCCTTGACGCTCATTGCCGAGCTCGGCAGCGTAAAGCTCAATTTGCGCGAGCTTTTGCGCCTGCAAGCAGGCGACGTGCTGCGCCTGGGTACCGCGATTGATGATCCGATCGCAATACGTGTCGGGCAAATCGTCAAGCTTCGAGGCTCGCCGGTGATCTCCCGAGGTCAGCTCGCCATCGAGATCCGAGGTCGGCACGGCTCGTGAATAGGAGGCATGAGAACATGAACGACGCCTTCGACGACAAGAACGCTGGACGACAGAAACCCCACAGCAACCCACCTGACGATATGGTCGCCATGGGGTCGCTCGACGACGAACTCGAAGCCGACGAACGCAGAGGACAAGGGGGCGTCTCCCCCATGCCTGCAGCCAAGGCAGCTGCCTCCCATTCTCCCGGCGCTCGCGGCCTGGATAGTTTGGCGTTCGTTATGGATGTCCCCGTCGAAGTCACTGTCGAGATTGGCAGGCGTTCGATGAAAATTGCTGAGGTTCTCCGTTTGGGGCCAGGCTCCGTTCTGGAGCTGGATAAGGCCAGTGGCGAACCACTCGACATCCTGGTGAACAATCGACTCGTCGCGCGCGGCGAAGCTGTCGTCGTGGGGGAACGCTACGGCATTCGCCTTACGGAAGTCTTGGTCAACGAAGAAACCCGAGGAGGCCAGTGATGCGAAAACTGATTGTCATAGGCAGCCTATTTGCGGTCAGCTTGGGATTCGCTTCCGTAGCCCGCGCCGAACAGCAAACCGCTGCTGCTGATCAGGTCAGCGCCCAACCCGTCTCGACCGTGGAGACTCCACAGCTTTCAGCGGACGTCCAAATCCAAGCCTTGAAGGCCAAATGGGCCAAGCCGACGCCGGCCAAGCCTGAAACCAACTGGCTTCGCAAGCAAAGCCCCGAGCTTGCCCAAGCTGCCGGCGCCAGCAGCTCTTGGCGCACCGTTCTCGCACTGCTCATCTTGGCGGGTCTCGTGACCTACGTATGGTTTGCACGCCACCGTAGAGGGCAAGGAGTGGCTGCGCCGTCGCTTGGCACGATACGCGTGTTGGGCACCACACGCATCGGACCCAAAGCGCAGATCGTCGTCGCCGAAATTGCAGGACAAACCTTCCTACTGGGCGTCACCGAGCAACACGTCACGCGCCTGGCTGAGGTTGGCGAGCCCCAGCCCAAGAGCCGCCCTGGCAGAATGCCCGACCTGGAGGCTGATGATGACCCGATCACGAGTGACCGGATCCCGTTGAACGGCGCGGGACGCTTTGCTGAGATGCTCAAAACCACACTCAACGCAACACCGCGGCGCCGCTCCATCACCGCGTCGGACATCGCAACCGAAGAAACAGACGATGTGGTGTCGAGCCGAAGCACCCTGCGCAGCTCACGACGTCCCCCACGCTGGAACCTTGACGAACAAGCTTCAAGCCTATTTTCCCAATCGAACGGTAAGTGATGAACGAAGCCGCCGAACAGCTGCTTTCCAAACAAGAGCTTGCGCCTTCGCTCAAGATCCTGCTCGTTCTGACGCTACTGTCACTCTTGCCAGCGATCCTGATCAGCATGACCTCGTTCGTGAGAACGGTCGTGGTGTTGTCGTTTGTGCGCCAGGGCGTGGGCACCGCGCAGACTCCCCCGAGCCAAGTGATTGTGGGGCTCTCGATTTTTCTCACGCTGTTCACCATGGCGCCGATCTTCAACGAGATGAAAGAAAAGGCCTTTGACCCGTATATGTTGGGCCAAATGACCGACATGCAAGCGCTCGAAACCGCCAGTCTGCCCTTGAAGCGGTTCATGCTGCGCCAAACACGTGAGGCCGATCTCCTACTCTTCTACGACGCGACCAAGACCCAGCTCCCGAAGGCGCCCGAGGATGTGCCGCTCAAGATGGCACTTCCCGCATTCGTGATCTCGGAGCTAACGACAGCGTTTCACATGGGTGCGCTCATCCTCTTGCCATTTCTCGTGGTCGATTTGGCCGTGGCCTCACTCTTGATGACCATGGGTATGATGATGGTGCCGCCAGCCACGTTGAGTCTCCCGATCAAGCTCATTTTGTTTGTCTTAGTGGACGGTTGGCACCTCGTCGCGGGTGCCCTGATGAAGAGCTTTGTATGAGTACTGACGCAGCGGTTGATTTGTTCCGAAACGCGATGCTGCTGGGCGCCAAGATCAGCGGGCCCTTGCTGTTGGTGGCGCTCGCCATGGGGCTCATTGTTGGCATTCTGCAGGCAGCCACTCAGGTGAACGAGGCGAGCATCTCGTTTGTGATGAAGCTCTTAGCCCTAGGCGGGGCGTTGGCGGTTCTCGGCTCATGGATCGTCACCGAACTCGTAGATTACACCTCACACAGCATCCAATCTATTGCGACAGTGGTCCGGTGAATGACACTCAAGACATCTTCTCGACGCTCGTGCAGGCGGAAATTTTCGCCTTTTCGTTTCAAACCGCGCGCATCTCGGGTGTCCTCATTACCGCCCCCTTGCCATGGTCTCACGCCCCAGTGCGCCTCCGAGCCGCCTTGGCCCTCGCGCTCGGACTTGTGGCTCATGGCGCCAGCCCAGCAGCACCGGAGGTTATCAACGGCGCCCCCTTGGCGTTGGCGCTCGCCGGGCTTACGGAGCTCTTGCTCGGAGCGGCGATCGGCTTCGTAGTCCGGCTGACAGTTGCCGTGGCAGAAATCGTGGCCAGCTCAGTGTCGCCCAGCATCGGCCTCAGCGCCGCAGAGGTCTTCAGCCCTGGTTTTGGCAGCGAAAATTTACTGGCGCGCTTCTTTCGAATGTTCGCCATATCGCTCGCATTGATCGTGGGCGTGCACCGTCAGCTCCTGGGTTCATTGCTGTCAAGTTTTCGGATCATCCCACCTGGAACATTGATCAACCCCGCTCCACTGGGGCCGGTGATTCTTGAGCTAACAGCCAATAGCATCGAGACCGGGGTCCGGCTCGCGATCCCTATTCTTGCCGTGCTATTCATTTTGCAGCTAGCGTTGGCGTTTGTGTCGCGCGCTGCGCCCGCAATGCAGATCTTCTCCATAGGATTCGCGGTGACCATTCTCGGCGGCATGGCGGTCATCATCATTTTTCTGCCTGAGTTGAGCCAGGACCTCGTGGTTGATGCTTCGCACGTCCCCGATCGCATCGAGCAGATCCTGCGCCCGTTGGTGAAGTGAAATGTCCGAATCCGATGCAGAAAAAACTCTGGAACCAACTCCAGAACGGAAGCGCAAAGCGCGCGAAGAAGGCCAGTTTGCACGGAGCAAGGACGCTGGCGCCACCGCCGCCTCCCTGGCCGTGCTCGGTTGCCTGATCGGGTTTGGTACCCATCTCGGCGAAATTTTGCGCGAATTTTCGCTGCTTTGCTTCACGAGTCCGGCCCACTTCGGCGACGCGAGCTTTTCGCTCGTTGCAGCCCAGCTGCTGCTGACGCTGTTCAAGATCGCCCTGCCCTTTGCGGTCGCAGGAGCCTTGGCGGGTACAGCGGTCGGTTTCATGGAGGCCGGGATTCATCCATCGTTTGATCTGGTCATGCCCAAGTGGGAGCGCTTGGAGCCGATGAGCAAGCTCAAGAATATGTTCTCCTTCAAGCAGGCCACCACCAGCACCTTGCTCAGCCTATTTCGAGTCGCTGCGGTCAGCGCCGTGGCCTATTGGGTGATCAAGACGGATCTGCCAACACTGATCAAGCTCAGCCGGACGAGTTTGGCGGCTGGTGCAATGGGAGCCGCTCAAGTTTCCATGCGCCTCGCGTTTTGGTCTAGTTTCGTGCTGGTGATCATGGCCGCCGTTGACTACGGCGAATCCTGGTGGCGCCAGCAGCAAGAGTTACGCATGACCCGCGAGGAGGTTCTCGAAGAAATGAAACAGCAGGAGGGGAGCCCTGAAATCAAGGCCCGGCGCCGTCAAATGGCCCGTGAAATGGCGAATCGGAGTCTGGCTCGTGGTGTTCAGGAAGCGGATGTCATCATCGTGAATCCGACGCACGTCTCAGTAGCGCTCCGCTATCGCGCTGAACGCGGTGCTCCGGTGGTCACGGCCAAGGGCTACGACGATGTCGCGCTCCACATCCGGAAATTGGCCAAACAATACGACGTGCCGCTGGTTGAGAACATCCAGCTGGCTCGCGCCCTGGCAGCGCAGGTGCGGGTCGGCAAGGTGGTGCCTGTGGATCTGTACGGTGTGGTCGCTGAGGTTCTGGCCTTCGTCTATCGACTCAAGAAGCGCGGGCTCCGGGCGTAGTGCGACATCGCACCCGGACCCCATTGTTCCGTTGGCACACCTCTCGCTTGTAACGCGGCGTGGCTGCGAGCGATCCTTTAACCCAATCAGCATCCGACAACAAATGGGGCGAGTTCGTCGTCCCGCTGGCTGTGGTGGGCATCGTCCTCATGATGGTGCTGCCGCTGCCGCCATTTCTGGTGGATTTTCTGCTGGCGGTGAGCCTGGCATCCGCAATTGGGATCTTCTTGATCGGGCTTTTCATGGAAGAGCCGCTTCAATTTAGTGCGTTCCCCGCGGTAATCCTGATTTCCACCTTGCTGCGCTTGGCCCTCAATGTGGCCACCACACGTCTCATCCTGTTGCATGGAGCCGAAGGCGGCGGGGCCGCAGGCAAGGTTGTAGAAACCTTCGGGCGCTTCGTGGTGGAGGGAAATGTAGTTGTTGGCCTTGTCGTGTTTTTCATCTTGGTGGTCATCAACTTCGTAGTGATCACCAAAGGCGCGGGGCGCGTTGCCGAGGTGGCGGCCCGTTTTGCTTTGGATGCCATGCCAGGCAAGCAAATGGCGATTGATGCCGAGCTCAATAGCGGCACCATCGACGCTACGACGGCACGCAAAAGACGCCAGGATTTGAGCCGAGAAATGGACTTTTTTGGCGCCATGGACGGCTCCAGCAAGTTCATCAAAGGCGATGCGATCGCTGGCCTTCTGATCACGGGCATCAACCTGATCGGTGGCCTGTTGATTGGCCTTTCTTCGGGCATGGACCTCGGCAAAGCCGCCGAAACGTTCTCGATCCTGTCGGTGGGCGAAGCACTCGTTTCGCAGATGCCGGCACTCATGATTTCGACCGCTTCAGGCATCGTGGTCACCCGCTCTGCGACGGGAATGCCGCTCGGAACTGCCATGCGAAAGCAGGTCTTGGGGAATCGCCGAACGATTGGCGCGACCGCCGGAATTTTGACGCTGATGGCGCTCGTTCCTGGAATGCCAGCCATCCCTTTCCTGCTGTTGGCGTCGGTCTTGGGCTACGGCGCCTACACCGGCAAGTTTGAGATGAAGGAGCCCGTGGTCGCTGCTTCCGCGCCCACTTCAGACGCTCAACCAAGCCCTCAAGATGAGTTGGAGACTGCCCTTTCCCTCGACGTACTCACCTTGGAAGTCGGCTATGAACTGGTTCAGTCCGTGGACCCTTCGATGGGAGGAACGGTCGTGGATCGCATCGGCGCCTTGCGCAAGCAGTCCGCCGCGGAGCTCGGCATCGTGGTTCCCCCCATCCACATCAAGGACAACCTCCAGCTCCCGCCTGGCGACTACCGCATTCTGTTATTAGGCACCGAGATCGCCAGAGGATCGACGCGGGCTGGCAGACTCTTGGCGCTCGATTCGTCCGGAGAGATGCCCGATTTGTCCGGAGAAAGCGCCAAAGAGCCGGCATTTGGCACCCCGGCAAAATGGATTGTGCGTGGCGACAAGGAATTCGCCGAAGCTCTGGGCTACATCGTCGTCGATCACGCCACGGTAATTGCCACGCATTTGGCTGAAGTTGTCCGCCGCCACGCGCATCAGGTGCTCGGCCGAGCAGGTCTCACCCACCTCCTAGAGGTCTTCGGCAAGACCACGCCCAAGCTTGTCGAAGAGTTGGTCCCGAATTTGCTCTCCTTTGCTGAAGTGACCACGGTGATGCGGAATCTGCTCAAGGAAGGTGTTTCAATTCGAGACCTTCGCACGATCCTCGAAACCCTGGTCGAGCTTGCGCCGTCAAGCCGCGACACCGAGCAGCTGACCGAAGCGACACGTCAGCGGCTCTCGCGCCAGATCACCTCAACCTACGCAGACTCGGAGGGCACCCTTTCGCCCCTGGTGCTGGATACACCCATCGAGGACATGTTCCGGCGTTCATTGCGTGAAATCGCCGCAGGCACTGGCGGTGCGCTCGACCCCGGGGTCACACGGGACCTTGGAAACGCGCTGGAACTGGCCGTGAAGAACATGGAGCGCGCCGGACGCCGCGCGTGTTTGGTGACAAGTCCCGACCTTCGCCGTTACGTGCGCGCCTTCGCCGAACGGCGCTGCCCTTCGCTTGCGGTGCTTTCGTTTCGAGAGATCGAAGCGAGCTCCAACATTATTCCATTTGAAGTTGTCTCAGCGACGCCACGCGCCGCCTGAACCGAGAGAAAGCAGGAGAAACCCGAGTGCAATATCAAACATTTCGAGGAAGCGACCTAAAGGAGGCCATTTCGCTAGTGAAGGCCGCATTCGGCAGCGATGCCGTCATCGGAGCAACACGCTCGGTGTCCCGCAACAAGGGACCGCTTTCCACGCCCTACGTCGAAGTCGCAGCAGCGCCGGCCCCAGAAGACACCCGCGAAGCCAATGCCTCCGCTCGCCCCGTTCGTCCAAGGAAGCGAGGCCTATCCTTCAGGCCGACGGCGCCAGCACCCCAGACTAACTTGATGGAACGCGAACTCCGCGTGTTACGCTCAATGGTAGATGAGCTAAGTCACGGTCGCTCATCCAACCAGCGCGCTCAGGCGTTGCTGCATAACGCGGGCATTGAAGGCTCGCTCGCGCAAATGCTGGCCAACGGCGCTGAAGCGCACGCCAACGGCGACCATCGAGCGCTTGTTCGTTATCTTCGGCAACGCGTCTCCGGTGCTCTCGCTTTCGCGGATAGCCCCATCGAGCAGCCCGGACCCCGCCTCATTACCTGTATCGGGCCGAGTGGCGCCGGAAAGACCACCACGCTCGCCAAGCTCGCGGCGCGTGCACGCCTTGATGGAAAGCGCAGCGTGAGCGTGATCACCCTCGACACCTTCCGAGTCGGAGCCGTGGCTCAATGGCAGCGCTATTCCCAGATCCTTGGCATGCCCATGGGCGTCGCCCACGACGCGGATAGTTTTCGCCGCATGTTGCGCGACCACAACGCCGATATCGTCCTAGTCGACACCGCGGGTCGGAGCGCTGATCGTGCCTGGCAAGACCCTCGAGTCACTGAGTGTTTGGCAGAAGCCTCAGTGCCCGTGGATGTATTGTTAGTAGTGCCGGCTTGGCTCCGCGCGCGAGATGTTGAGCGGGTAACCCAGGTTTACGCAGCCCCGCCCCCCACGGGTGTCGTCATCACGAAGCTCGACGAGACCGAGTGCATCGGAGGAAGCCTCCACGCGGTGCTCGGCCACACGCTGCCACTCACCTACCTGTGTAACGGCCCACGCGTCCCCGAAGATATTCACACGGCGTCGATCGGACAAATTCTGGACGCACTCTTCCCGAGCGAATGATGAATCAACCCCAGGCTTCCACCCAGCTGGCACTCGCGAAAGGCAAGACTGCCGCGCCTGCCGAGATCGCAGAACGGTACATGCCGCTCGTGCGCCGCATCGGGATGCGGGCCGTTCGCAAGCTACCGCCCTCCATCACCGTGGATGACGTCATCAGTGCAGGCTGGGTGGGCTTGCTGGAGGCTTTGGACCGCCGCACGCCCGAAATGAACGAAGAGCAATTCGAGGCCTACGCGTCGCATCGAGTGCGGGGAGCCATCTTGGACTATTTGCGCTCACTCGATCCCATGGGGCGCAAGATGCGTTCGGCCTCCCGCCGGATCGTTCAAGTCATGAGTGATCTGACCGCCGGGCTCGGGCGAGCGCCCGAAACAGAAGAGGTGGCCCGCGCACTTGGACTCAGCTTGGACGACTATCACTCTCTCTTGAGTGATATCTCCGACGCTGGCTCCGCCCGGCTTGAACTCTCAGAAGTGGCCGAACCAGCTTCTGCCGATGCATCGCCTGAAGCGCAGGTCGGGCGACGCGCAGAGGTAGGTTCAGTCGCGGAAGCCATCGAGCAGCTTCCGGAGCGCTTGCAGTTAATCTTAGGCCTCTACTACCAGGAAGATTGCTCCTTCCGCGAGATCGGCGAGGTTCTTGATATTTCCGAGTCCCGCGCCTGCCAGCTTCACATCGAAGCTATTCACCGCATCCGAGCTGCGTTGCACGGCCGAGCCTACCGACGTGGTTCCTTAGGAAAGAGTGTCTACCTATGAGCAGTGGCATTTGGGCAGCAGCATCGGGCGCCATTGGGCACCTCGAAAATCTTGACGTAACCGCCAATAATTTGGCGAATGCATCAACCACCGGGTTCCAAGGGGACCGAGCGGTGTTCCGCCAAGTTCTGGCCGCCAAGGAACAAGCAGGTGCCGCCACTGACTATCGTCAGTACACGGTCTTAGGCTCTCGCTCCCCAGACCGAACTCCCGGCGCCAGCATCACCACGGGGCGCAGCCTGGATGCAGCGATCGACGGTGACGGCTACTTTGCCGTACAAACGACCCAAGGCGAGCGCTACACGCGTGACGGCGCGTTTCAAGTTGTGGGTGGCCAGCTGACCACCGCAGGCGGCCAACTGGTCTTAGATGAAGGCCAGAGCCCAATCGCGATCCCCGAGGGCGAGACGGACGTGAGCATCGGCGGCGACGGCACTGTTTATGCAGGAGGTGAGTCCGTGGGCCAACTCGCACTCTTTCACTTCGCCAACCCAGACATCATGGAACGCGAAGGCACCACACTGTTTCGGGCACCAGCAGCGAGTGCGGAAGCTATAACTCCCTCGCTCGCTACCGGCTCCCTCGAGAGTTCGAATGTCTCTGTCGTCAAGAGCATGACGGACCTCGTCACGGCAACCCGCAGCTTTGATGCCATGCAGCGTGTGATCGAGAGCTTCAGCGAGATCGAACGACGCACCGCCACAGGCATCATGGGCAACCAGTAATCCACAATTAGAACAGCCAAGTCGAGATACCTCTATGAACATCATCAGCAAAAGATTCGGAAAGGTCGCCTTTGAAGAAAGCGCCGTTATCTCCTTCCCTCACGGCATTATCGGCTTCCCGGAGGCGAAGCGTTATGTCCTTTTAGGGCAAGGCGACAGCAACATTATCGGCTGGCTTCAGTCCGTGGATGCGCCCGAGGTAGCCCTACCCGTGGCTTCTGCGCACGCTTTCCCTACCTCCTACCCCGACGTCCCACTCACCGACGCCTTGCTTGCCGCGGGAATGGACGCGCCGAGCGGAGATGTGGCCGTGCTGGCCGTTGTGATTGCGACCCCCACTGAACAGGCCACGGTGAATCTGCTCGCTCCCATCGTGATCGACGCCAATTCTCGACAAGGCGCACAGATCATTCTGCAAGGGTCGCGCTTCTCAACTCGCGAACTCCTCGTCTTCCGTGCAGACCTGCAACCCGAGCCCCAGAGCCAAGATTCCAACACACGCATGCGCTCCGCCGCGGACGCCTAGAAATCGCTCTGCAACCTAGCAAAGCGCAACTGAGGGCGCATACTTAGCATCAAGGGCACGTTGCTCCTGGGCCGACCATGACTTCCCTCCCCCCGCTCAGCGCACGCAAGATTTCGCGACACAACTTGCTAGTGCTCTCGGATGTGCACCTGGGAAGCGACCTGGTCCAACATTCCCGCCCGAATGCGCCTTTGCGCGGCAAAAACAGCCTACTTCGCGACCGCGACTTTGTGCGTCTGCTGAAATGGTATCAGAGAAATCGCCGTGGCAGCCTGCCGTGGCGGCTCATCATCGCCGGAGATTTTGTTGATTTCATTGGGATGAGCGTGCCCGCGCTGCGCCGAGGACACATCAAAACGAGCCTCACGCCCGAGGAGCACAAACACGGGCTCGGTAGCGCCGAAGATCACGCCCGCGCAAAGTTGGAGCTCGTCTTGCGCCACCATCGTGGCGTTTTCCGTGCGCTCGCTCGTTTCGTGGCCGACGGTAATACCCTGGTGGTATTGCGCGGCAATCATGATGTCGATCTGCACTGGGAAAGCGTGCAGGGGGACTTCGTTCGTTGTCTCCAGAAGTTCGCGCCTGTCTCACGCGATGAGGTCGAGTTCGCGCCCTGGTTCTACTACGAACGCGACGTCGTGTATGTTGAACACGGGCACCAATACGATCATTTCTGTTCGCAAAAACACCTGCTTCATCCGGTAAATCCACGCGATCATCGCCGGCTTTCGCAGTCCGTGACCGACGTCTTATTGCGCTACATCGTGCGCCCGACGCAAGGCATGCTGGAGGCTGGGCACGACCGGGCTGGCTTTCTCGACTACGTCAGGTTCGCCACACGCCTCGGATTTGGCGGAGCTGCAAGACTCGGCCAGCGCTTCACCTTCGCCGTCGTTGAGATGATACGGATCTACAGGGCTCAATTTTCTGAAGCCGCAGCTTGGATCCAACGCGAACACGAACGCAAGCTAAAGCTGCTCGGCGACGCCAAGCACATCAGCGTCGAACGCTTGCGCGCCCTCGCTCGCCTCCAAAAGCCACCTGTCACGCAAAGCCTGGTGCTCATCTTGGCGAGTGTCATGCTGGATCGTGTTGCCGTGGCGTTGCTCAGCGTGAGCGCGGTGATCGCCGTGGCAATCCGAACGGATTCTTGGCAGCGCTCGCTACTTTTCTCGGGAATTATCGCGCTGATAACGAGCATTACGGCTGTCGTCTGGCGAAAACTCCGGGGCTCACTCGACGCCAGCGCGGACCTCAGGAATCGAGCACCCCTCGTTCTCCAACTGTTTCCAGCTGCCTTTATTGTGATGGGGCACACGCACATGCCGGAGGTTTCCCAGGCTGCTCCGAATCAGACCTACGTTAACCTGGGCGCGTGGGCTGAGGAAGATGCCACGGATGGGGGCCCGAGCGCGCTGCCCGCAACGCGCACGCATCTCGTCCTCGAGTGTCAAGGCGAGGTCCCGGTGGGAGAGCTTCTGCGTTGGGGCGAACACGCGCCCGAGGCATTCATCTCAGGGTATGCTGCAGCGCCAAGCCAGCGCAGCTAGACCAGCCGCGCCAACACCCGGAGCGCCATCAGGAGCAGCATCGGGGATAAATCCAGACCGCCCATGTTCGGAAGCACTCGGCGAAGAGGCGCTAACACGGGCTCGGTTGCCGCGTGGATAAAGCGAACCGCGGGATGGCTCGGAGAAACACTCAGCCAACTCACCACGACTGAGGCGAGTACAACGAGTGAGTAGATATCGACCAACGTTCGCAGCATTTTTTCTCCCACTTAACCTGCAGCTCGCGCCGCACCCCGTCAAGCGCTCTGCCTATTTAGGCTCAGACGGCTGAGTAACGACATAGAAGAAGTCGCGGTCGGAAGGCGTTCTCACGTACGTTGACTTGCCATGCACCATTTCCTCGCGCAGCGCGGGTGCCCGACCATGAATCCCTGGAGCCCCATCGCGAAATGACCATGCTGCTCCTGGAATCCCCCATCGAAGACCGCCAAAAGTCGGGATTGCTCTTCGGCAGGCACCAGCCCCACGGGCACATCTGCCGGCACCTTCTTCCCCTCGACGTCCTTCGTCCCAAACGCAAACCCTATGTCTAGCAACTCCAAATCCAGCGCGACGATCTCAACAGATACATACCGAGCTGCAGGATGCAGGTGAACGACGCTTCGCAGCATGCTCACACTGGCGTGCGCTCGGTCGTTGGGGGCGCCGACGGCTGACCATTCTCCATCCCCGGGCTGGGCTGTGGCCGCATACGGAGCATGAAATGTTGCGGGCGGGAAATGTCGAGGCGTCGGCAACCGTTCAGGCGTCGCCGCATCGGGCACAACTGCCGTGGGCACAACTGCGGTGGGCTTCGTTGCCGCGGGTTTCTGCAAGTCTTTGGGAGGACTCGCTTCCACCTTCGGTTCTGGCATGAGTGCAGGTTGAAATGGCGGTTTTGGTGGGGCTCCGCAGCCGAGCCCCCACAGCATCCCGAGTGCTGCACTGCCTCTGCGGCAACGGGATTTAATCAGATCGGGAACCACGGCTGGGCGCTATATCCCAAAACGTGCCTGGCCGGCACCCCCGCGAGCGTGGAACTTTACACTCCGAGAAGGCCCGAGGGCTGGCGTCAAAAAGCAGTGGATCTGCGCTGTTTTCGGACAAATGAACGCTGGTTTGTGTGGTAGCTTCGCGCTCGATGCCTGATGCTGTGCGTCCACTTCGAGTGGCGATTGTTGGTTCCGGACCTGCTGGTTTTTACGCGGCAGATGCCCTTTTGAAGAACAAGACACTGCCGGTTGAGGTCGACATGTTCGAGCGCCTGATTGCTCCGTTTGGACTCGTGCGCTCGGGAGTCGCTCCGGATCATCAGAAAATCAAGCGCGCTGCCAAAGCCTTTGAACGCACGGCGTCAGATCCACTGTTTCGCTTGCTTGGAAATGTCCAGGTGGGCGTTGATGTCTCTGTCGGTGAGCTGCTCGAGCTCTACGATCAAGTGCTGCTCTCGGTGGGGAGTTCGGGAGATCGGAAGCTCGGCATTCCGGGAGAAGCGTTGAACGGTAGCCACGCAGCTACTGCATTCGTGGGTTGGTACAATGGGCATCCAAGCTTCGCCCATGAAGAGTTTGATCTTTCTTGTCAGCGGGCAATCGTCGTTGGCATGGGGAATGTTGCAATGGACGTCGCCCGTTTGCTCGTACGTCGCACCTCCGAGCTCGCGGAGACTGACATTGCGGCCCATGCGCACCGAGCCCTAGAAGCGAGCCGTGTCGAGGAAGTCGTGCTCCTTGGGCGACGGGGGCCGGCAGAGGCGGCCTTTGATTTAGGGGAATTGCAAGACATCGCGGGGCTGGAGGGCGTTGATGTGAGGATCGAAGCCGCCCAATTGCAGCCCGCACTCGACCAACTGGAGACGCTGTCTGCGGGTGACCGTCGCAAGGTGGAATTCATGGCCGAGCTGGCTGCACGCCCACCCAAAGCTGGGAAAGTCGTGCGCATGGAGTTCTTGGCCTCACCGGCAGAGCTCACGGGCAGCGGCAAACCGACAGAGCTCACGGGCAGCGGCAACAAGCTGAGCCAAGTGAAGATCGAGCGCAACCGGCTGGTCGAGAGGAACGGCCAACAGAGCGCGCAGGGTACCGGCGAATATCTGGAGCTTGAGGCAGGCCTGGTATTTCGCTCTATCGGCTACGCAGGCGTGCCCCTACCAGGCGTGCCTTTCGATGAAAAGCGTGGAGTGATCCCCAATCACGAAGGCCGAGTTGTCACCGCCAGTGGGGAAACCGTGCGCGCCCTCTACGTGGCAGGTTGGATCAAACGCGGCCCAAGCGGCGTGATTGGCACAAACAAGCCAGACTCTGCGCAAACCGCGCAACACATGCTAGCGGATGCAGCAGCCGACCCCGCACGACGGGGGGCCTCACGCGAAGCCATCGACGGACTCCTTTCCCAACGCGGCCTCAAGGTCACAACCTATACCGATTGGGAAAAGGTAGATCGCCTGGAGCTCGAACGCGGTCAAAACGCCGGCAAGCTCCGCGAGAAATTCCTGAGCAACGCAGAAATGTTGGAAGCCCTCCGCGAATAAGACTGTTGCCCCCTCTGGCCGAGCGGAGTCGGCCTGTCTCCCCCAAGCCTGTCGCTTCGCTCCAGGCGGGGGAGACTCGAACAGAGAAAAAAGTAGTTCGTATGCTTACTATCTAAAATCGTTGCAGAGGGGTGTCCCAGCCGGTTGTTGTCTCAGGCCGAGCGGGCTCGGCCGTCCAGTCTCTACGCGAAGAGCTTCCTGTTTAGGGCGCTGTTCGATGGCAACCCCGGGAACACCTGAGCCAGCTCAGGAAGCCCGAGGTGGCGCGTCAATACTTCGGCGAGGACCGCCCGGTAGTCGGTGGTGACCGCGAGATCACGCCCCTCATGCCGCTTGTCCAAGGCCAAACCGGGCCAATCCCCAAATACGCGGCCGCCCTGCAGCTTCCCACCCATGAGCAACATGATTCCGCCATGACCGTGGTCGGTGCCCCCGGTTCCATTCTGACTCACGGTGCGACCAAACTCGCTCAGCGTGACCACGACCACATCACGCATACGCTTGCCCATGTCCTTGTGAAACGCGGCCAACGAATCGCCCAGATCCTTCAGGCGACCCGCAAGCTGGCCCACGCCGGCGCCTTGATTGGCGTGGGTATCCCAGCCGCCGGCATCCACCCAGGCCACCTCGACGCCCAAGTCTGCTTTGAGCAAACGCGCAACATTCATGAGTGGACGCCCTGGCTTCGGATATTCCGCGCCGTTCTCGGGCACATACTTTCCTGCCGTCTTCTCGCGCACGAGGTCCACGGTCGTCATCGCCGCTAATCCAGCGTTCGCGGCATCATCCCCACCCGCGCCATACATGCTTCGAAAGCCAGCTTGCAAGCGTTCGCGCACGCCACCCGGGGCACGCAAACCAAAGCTCTCGACATCGTTGATGGCCAGCGCCGCTTGGCTCCCGTAGAGGGCTCTCGGCAAACTGCGCCCTACCGCAACCGCACGAAACGGACTTGTTGCCACATCTGTCGGCAGCGTCGCCACGCAGCGATTCAGCCAACCATCACGTGTGAAGGCATCCAGCGGGGTCCCACTCTCCATGAGATCTTGGGCATCAAAGTGGGAGCGCGTCAGATTGGGCGAGCCCACGGCATGCACGAACCCGAGCTGCCCAGCTCGATACAGCGGCAAAAGCGCTGAAAGCCCGGGATTAAGCCCAAACATGGCATCCAAACGGATGACGGAATTCGCTTCTTTGCCCGGCGCAGGCACGGCGATCTCGCGACGCTCTTTGTAGTAGTCGTCGTCGCCGTGCGGCACGACCACGTTCAACGCATCCACGCCCCCTCGCATAAAAATGCAAACCAACTGCTTTTTCGCGTGTCTGTTGGCTCGCGCAGCGAGCAGAGGGGTGCTCGCCTTCGCCCACCCGTTTCCCACAAGCGTTGAGAATCCAGCGCCGATACCAAAACTCACTAATGCTCGTCGAGAAGTCATCGTTAGCCTGCGCTCCACTCTATTGACGTTGAAAATCCGGGCTACCCAAGGCCAAAGCCACCGCCACTTGGCGACGTTCGCCTTCCTTGGGTGTCTTCCTGGCCTGTTCCGCGATTGCCTCCAAAGTGGCGGGGGCAGCCGCCCCAGACAAAACCAGCCTGTTCACTTCGTTGACCAGGGCCTCGGGTTCCGCATTCGGAAACAGCCGCTCTAAATCCACGTTAACACCGGGAACTCGGCCTGAAGCTAACTGAATCGAGTAATTCATCCGGCTGAGTGCTCCGGTGGCGCTGGCCCATTGTTTGGCGGCTTCTGGGTATCCGGTGGGTACCGCGTGCATCAACAACGGCTCTCCCAGCTGCTCCGCCATTCTTGCCAAACGCCGCGCATCGCCCTCGATCTTCCCGTTCAGCACGCGAATCGCGCTCACCATAAACTCCAAAGGCGACTTCATCGCCCCCAACCGGTGGCCCTCAACCGAGAATTCTCGGGAACCCACGATCGCTCGCAGCAGCTTCCTGATTTCGCCACCACTTTCCAGAAAGGCCTGCGACCCAGCCTGGATACAGCTTTCCGGCGGTGCGTCGGCCACCAAACGTGCACACAACTTCCGCGCTAAGTGTCGGGCCGTACGCGGATCATTGGCAAGCCTCACGATCAGCTCTTGCCCTTCCTCGACACCTCCGCCTGCAGGATAGACTTGACCCAGAACCAGCTTCTCGCCGCGATCGTGGGCCTTTGACTTGAACTTGAAGCCCGGCCCCGCAGCCCCGGCACGTTCGATACTCCAACCCGTCAGAATGCGCGCTACCTCGATCACATCCTTTTGAGTGTACCCAGCGTCTACACTGAGCGTGTGGAGCTCCAACAATTCGCGCGCGTAATTCTCGGTGATCCCTCCGCGTTTGAGCTTATTTTTCCCGCGTTTCGCGCTCCCTTCCACGCTGCTTTGGGCATTATCCAGATAGATCAGCATGGCCGGGTGCTGCGCGGTGGCCAACAGCAGATCCGAGAACTTTCCAAGCGCATTCGGTCGAATGGCACGCTCCACGTAGTCGGCCACAAACAGCTTGACCAAACCTTTACGCGCAAAGACATTGAAGTGGTTCGTCCAAAAGTCGACCATGACTTCGAACAACTGCCGTTCGCTCTCCACCTGCCGAACAATCTGACTCATCTGTGCGAAGGAAAGCATCCGACCAAAATCAGTCAGCTTGTTGATCCCCTTCTCGTCCTTGGGCGCCTCCCCTTCGGCCACATTGCCCATCATTTCGGCCTTCAGAAACTTTTCTGGAAGCTCCTTCGGAGGAGCCAACACATCTTGGAATGGCTCGAGCGCGAGCTTGCCACGCGTGTCCTCCATGCGTTCGGGGTAAAGCTGCGTTTCTAGCCAGGCATTCAGCCCCGCCTTAGACAAAGCTGCAACTTCGCCTGGCCTGGCTCCAAATGTTAGCCGTCGCAGCAGATGCGCGGCCTCAGCCTCAGGCAAACGCACGACCGGCGCCATCTCGGACTTGAGCTGTCGTACAGGCCGCTCGGCGAGGATTCTGGGCGATACCGCGCGCATTGCCGGCACGGGTGCTTCAGCGCAACCGCAAGTAGCGGCGAACACGCCGCCCAAGATCAAGGCTCCAACAGCCGACCGAATTCTACATTGCATGACCCACACTGATGCCACGGTCGGATCAGGTGTTAAAGCCGGAACTTTATACCCTCGAAACCTCAACGACTCCCTGGATCTTCGAGAGTGCGCGCATGATGGCCTTCAGCTCAGAAAGATCCTGAACCTGAAAGGTGAACACATTGCGGGCTCGACCGGGATCCTCCGAGCGACAATTGGCCTCGCTGATGTTGATGCGTTGCGAACTGAAGGTCTGGCTCACCGTGGCTAAGATCCCAGGCTTGTTGGTGGTTATCACCGTCAACTGCACTGGGTGATTCACCTTCGCTCGCGTGTCCCACAGCACCTCAATGCGCCGCGTCGGATCGGTATCGAAGGCCTTGATACATTCACGCCGATGTACCGTAACGCCACGACCGCGCGTGATGAATCCAACAATCGGATCTCCCGGCAGCGGAGTACAACATTTGCCATAGCGCACCAGGAGATCCTCCAGCCCGGCAACCCGAATTGCCCCCATTTCACGGCGGGTGACCTTCCGCACCAAATTCTCAATAGCCCCCGTCTTCAAGTCAGGTGGCGGCTGGGTCACGCCCGTGCCTTGATCACTCCGCAACGTCGCCACCAACGCCTCTGCCTCCAAGCGTCCGTGCCCCAGAGCGAGCAACAGCTCGTCGAGTGAGCCGAAGTGGTGGTGGGAAAGCAGGCGCGCAACCTTAGATTCCGTTTTCTGCAACTTGGAGAAGCTCATCCCCGCGGTCCGCATCTCCGACTCCAACAGTTCGCGGCCGAGGTTAATGGACTTCTTGCGATCATCCCCACGCAGATAAGCGCGGATACGGGCCCGCGCGCGACTCGTAACGCAAAAATCCAGCCAATCCTTGCTCGGATGCTGATTGGCGGAGGTCATCACCTCGATCACGTCGCCATTCTTGAGCTTGTTGCGAAGTGAAAGAATTTGCCCGTTCGCGCGCGCCCCGGAACAATGGCTCCCCACTTCTGAATGGACCGCGTACGCGAAATCCAGAGGAGTTGCACCCCGTGGCAGCACGTGGACATCGCCCTTCGGCGTGAACACGTAAACCTCATCCGGAAACAAATCAATTTTGACCGTCTCCAAAAACTCAGCCGGATCCTTGAAGTTGTTCTGAAAGTCCGCGAGCTCGCGCAACCAGCTAAAATGCAGTGCATCGTCGGGATGCACGCCCCCAGAAAGGCGTTCTTTGTATTGCCAATGAGCCGCCACACCGTGATCAGCGACGCGATGCATATCGTGGGTTCGAATTTGGATCTCGAGCCGCTGGCCGGATGGCCCCACCACCGTGGTGTGCAAGGATTGGTACCGATTGGGCTTGGGTAGAGCAATATAGTCTTTGAAACGGCCGGGGATCGGCATCCATTTGGAATGCACGACGCCCAGCGTTGCGTAACAATCTGCGACACTCTCCACGCAGATTCGGAACGCAATCAGATCGTAGATCTGCTCAAATTCGCACTGATGCAGCCGCATTTTTCGGTAAATCGAAAACAGATGCTTCGCTCGGCCCGAGATATCTGCGGAGAATCCCTGCTCGGCCAACCGCGAAACGAGCGTCTTACTCACGGTATCGATATAACGAGTTCGCTCCTTTTGAGATTTTCCGAGGCGCTTGGTAACGTCCTTGTATTCATCTGGATACAGGTAACGGAAAGCCAAATCTTCAAGCTCGGATTTCACCCATTGAATCCCGAGCCGATTGGCGAGCGGCGCGTAGATGTCGAGCGTTTCGCGAGCAATACGTTCCTGCGCGTCCGGCTTCATGTGATCGAGCGTGCGCATGTTGTCCAGGCGATCGCAGAGCTTGATCAAGAGCACGCGGATATCGCGCGCCATGGCGAGCACCATCTTCCGAAAGCTTTCGGCCTGGCGATCTTCGCGATTGCGGAAGTTGATGCGACCCAGCTTGGTCACACCATCCACGATTTCTGAAACTTCGCCCCCGAAGTCTTTGGCTAACGCCTCGGCCGTCGTCTCAGTATCTTCAATCACATCATGCAACAGGCCTGCACAGATGCTGGCTGCGTCCAAGCGTAGGTCCGCGATGATCGAGGCCACGTGGACCGGATGAATAAAGTACGGATCGCCGCTTTTCCGTAGTTGCGTGCGATGCGAGCGTTCCGAAAAGGCGTAAGCCTTGCGGATCAGATCCATATCCGCTTGGGGATGGTACTTTCTTACCTTTTGAACGAGCTCGTCGACAGTAAGCAAGGAAACTCCTGGTAGCAGTTCTACCAACCAGGAAGGTAACACCGAGGAGGTCGTTCGGCAAAGGGTCTAGCCCTCTGCTATAGGCCCCTGGTGTTGGACTTTACCGCCTCCCCGGGCGAAACAGACGCTCGCCACGATCAACTCTTCGCGGGAGATTCCCTGGGTGTTTATGTCCATTTCCCCTGGTGCCTCGCTAAGTGCCCGTACTGCGACTTTCTCAGCGTCGTTGGCGAACGCGACACCATCCCCCATGCCACGTATGCCGATGCAGTGATTGCCGAGCTTGCATTCAGAAGTGCGGAACTCCGTTCGCGCCGGATCCACTCGATCTTTTTCGGCGGGGGAACACCTTCGCTCTGGGATCCCAATCAGCTCGGGCGCGTGCTCGCGGCCATTCTCGATGCGTTTCCCCATGCACGCTCAAGCCTCGAAATCACGGCTGAGTGCAATCCATCTAGCTTTGATTTTGACAGGGCCCGTCATCTTTTGGACGTTGGGGTTAACCGTTTCAGTATCGGCATCCAAGGGCTTGACGCGCAGCGCTTACAGTTTCTCGGCAGGCTCCACGATCGAGATCAGGGATTAACAGCTGTCGAAGTTGCGTTAGCCTCGGGCGCTCGCAGTGTCTCGGCAGATCTCATCTATGGCGTGGCAGGTCAGACGGCGGCAGAAGCGGCCAGCGAAGCCAGCGTGATTGCCAGTCTAGGCGTTCACCACATGAGCGCCTATGCGCTCACCATCGAAGAAGGCACCCGGTTCGGCGCGCTCGCGCGCACCGGGCAGTTACCGCTACTTCCGGATTCAGCCGTTGCGGACAGTTTTTGCAGCGTCCACGAGACGCTCGAGCAAAAGGGGCTTGGCCACTACGAGATTAGCAATTTTTCTAAACCCGACTTCGAATCCGTCCATAATCAAGGCTATTGGCTCGGCCGCGACTACTTGGGGCTGGGTTGCGGAGCTTGGGGGACGCTGCAAAGCCAGGGCCAACGTTCGCGTTACCGTAATTGTCAGAATCCTGAGCGCTACTTAGCCTGGCGCACGAGCAGCACCAGCCCGGACCCTACGCTGCTCGGCGCTATCGAAACGATCGACGCGAAGACGGCATTGTCCGAAAGGATCTTGCTTGGTCTGAGATTGCAGCGCGGGATCCGCCTTGAACGCGAAGCGCACGAACTCGGTGTTGACCCCATGACACACGGACGCGCACGCGCGCTCAAGAAGCTGATGACTCGCGGACAGCTGATTCAAGAAGGCGAGTGGTTGAGAATCCCGGCTTCGTCTTGGCTCTTCGCGGACGGCATCATCGCTGAACTTTTGTGAGCGCTCTCCTGCCAGCGTTCAAGATCAGCTAACGCCCGCTCAGCAATAGCCTCGTAGCGCGGGCGCTTCTTCAGGCGTGAATCGGTCCACGGAGCAATTTGGGCGAACGTGATATTCGACGGCTGAAAATCGCTCGCAGGTCGCCGAAGATGGCTTAGAAGTCCGCCGTGCGCGGTAGTATCCGGGGGCAAAATCGGCTCCTTACCGGCCAACCTCTGGCTCACACAGAAAGCCGCGAGCCAACCACCGGCTGCACTTTCCACGTAGCCCTCAGTGCCGGTGATCTGCCCGGCGAAATAGAGCCCTGGCTCCGTCTTCAGTTGGAGTGTTCCATCCAGCACACGCGGCGCGTTGATGAACGTATTGCGATGGATCGCGCCGAATCGATAAAACTCTGCCTCTTCAAGGCCCGGTACTGTGCGAAAAACGCGAGCTTGCTCCCCGAAGGCCATCTTGGTCTGAAACCCCACCAGGTTAAAGGCAGTGCCCGCTTCATCTTCTTTGCGCAGCTGGATCACCGCGTAAGGCCAGCGGCCTGTCTTCGGATCGGTGAGCCCGACAGGCTTCATCGGACCAAAC